>Ga0209702_10003163_pt1 | contig 26539 bp, 31 predicted proteins | sample FRY01_FD_187210 | JGI IMG/M metagenome (GOLD analysis project Ga0209702, IMG submission 187210) | Freshwater microbial communities from Lake Fryxell liftoff mats and glacier meltwater in Antarctica - FRY-01 (SPAdes) (version 2) | ecosystem: Environmental > Aquatic > Freshwater > Ice > Glacier... | reverse complement strand
GTATCGCCAGTATCTGGCTGTCGCTAAATCGTGATTTTTTCATGCAGAATATCCTCTTGCCCTATCATGAGAAAATTCTACTTTAGATGTCAGTTATTTTTGGGGATGATTACCCACCGTCGTCCGAGTAATAACCAATCAGCTTGAACAGATATTAACAAACCTATTTGAAAATGGACTTCGTTACAGCATCAAGGGAACCGGAGTCGCCAGTCTGACGATCAGAGGAGGTTTAGATGTGATACTTCAGACCAGCATTCCATTCCTACATATCATTGACGATGGGCCAGGTGTCAGCGCCAGAGCGGAAGAGCACTTATTTGAACCATTTCACACCACCGAATCCACAGGCACAGGATTGGGACTTTATATCTCCAAAGAACTATGCGAAGCTAATCAGGCACAACTTATCTATAAAAAAACCCGCAAAGGAAAAAGTTGTTTCAGCATTTATTTCAGTCATCCGGACAGAAATATTAACTGAAAACTACGCTGCGGAAAAAAGCCTCTTCAATGGAGCAGAAATGACGGCCCGTGTTTTAATTGTTGACGATGAGCCTGACATTCAGGAATTGCTTGAAATCACTCTCAAAAAAATGTCGCTGCAAAGCAGTTGTGCCAATAATCTGGCATCCGCACGTGAATTGCTTGCACATAACACCTTCAACCTTTGTCTCACCGACATGAGACTTCCTGATGGTGACGGTCTCAGTCTAGTAAAATTGATTCAGCAAGAATACCCGAGGCTGCCGGTTGCTGTAATAACCGCTCACGGCAGTACCGAAGCTGCTATTAAAGCGATGAAAGCTGGCGCCTTTGATTTTGTTTCCAAGCCTGTCGATCTGCAAAAATTACGTGACCTGGTAAATGCTGCCTTACGCCTGACCACGGAACCCGCTGCCGTCAATAAAACCCAGCGCACTACGGTTACTATCACTGGAAACTCACTGGCAGCATCCCGCCTCCGGGAACAGATCGAGCGGCTGGCCCGCAGTCAGGCACCGGTTTTTATAAGTGGCGAATCCGGCAGTGGTAAAGAGCTAGCCGCGCGCGCCATCCATCTGCAAAGCGCTCGCTGTGAAGCCCCTTTCGTAGCCGTAAACTGTGGAGCAATACCTGCAGAACTGATGGAAAGTGAATTGTTTGGCCACCTGAAAGGCAGTTTTACCGGGGCTGACAAAGATAAAAATGGGCTTTTCCAAACCGCTCAGGGAGGAACTCTTTTCCTTGATGAGGTTGCTGATCTGCCGTTGCATATGCAAGTAAAACTACTGCGGGTACTTCAGGAAAAAGCTGTCAGACCAGTTGGATCCCAGCAGGAGTTGCCAACCAATGTGCGCATCCTGAGCGCCAGCCATAAAAACCTTCTTGAAGAAATTGAACATAGAAATTTTCGTCAGGATCTGTACTACCGGATTAATGTTATTGAACTGGCAGTGCCTCCTTTGCGCGAGCGCCGTGATGACATTGAAGAATTGAGCCACAGCATATTGCGTAAAATTGCCATCGAAAACAGAGTCGAAACAGCATCGCTGGATGCCGAGGCATTACGCTGTCTGTGTAATTATGATTTTTCAGGAAATGTCAGAGAACTGGAGAATATACTGCAAAGAGCTGCTGCATTATGCGAGCACAACCTGATTCTTACTGAACACCTTGAGCTTCAGACATGGACATCTGCTGCAGCTTTAAGTCACACCGACAAGTTCAGCCAGACAGTGAAAGCTAAGACTCACAATGCTTTTGATATCGATGGTAACTTCTGCCTTGAACGGCACCTGGAAATTATTGAACGGGATATCATCAGCATGGCACTGGAACAGACACGTTGGAATAAAACTGCTGCCGCAAAAAAATTGGGAATGTCATTTCGATCTTTTCGTTATCGTCTCAAAAAACTTGAGATTGAATAGAAATCCCGAATCAGAGCGGACGATAGGGAGCAGGATCAACAACAGGCGTGTTTCCCAGCAAGATATCTGCCAACAAGCGAGCCGATGCCGGAGCAAGCACCAGCCCATTTCGAAAATGACCGGCATTCACATAAAGGTTGTCATAACCGGGCACAATGCCAACAAAGGGTATACCACCTGGAGCGGACGGTCTGAGTCCAGCCCATTGTTGCACAGGCTCATATTTTCGTAACTCGGGAAGTATCTCAATAGCTGAGCCCTTTAAGCTCTGCAAAGCTTCATCTGTAGTACTCTTATCAAACTCACTGTATTCAAGGGTGCTGCCAACCAGTATATGTCCATCTTTACGTGGAATCAGATATCGCCCGGCTTTCAGCACAATACCTTTCAACAGCGGCCGCTCTGCCTTATAGAGTAGCATCTGTCCCTTCACAGGCACTACCAGCAAGGGCTTTGCTATTTTTGAAAGTATTGATCCACTCCACGCGCCAGCGGTGATGATGTAGTTATTTGCGCTTATTTTTTGCTTCCGCAATCCTGAAATCACTTCCAGTGACTGCACATGATTTCCGTTGTCAACTATGGAAATCAACTCAACCTGTTCCAAAATGGTAACCGCAGGCATGGCTTGTAAACTCTTAATAAGAGCCTGGCCCAGCCGTGGATTGCGGATATTTGCTATATCCTCCATCCACAGACCGCGTGTAAATCCCTCCGCCAACATAGCCTCATGATGATAGATGAAACTGCTATCCACCCTGAGCATCGGCCGCGCGGAACGTTGAGCCCATGCTAAAGCCTCAGGTTCATCATCAGCTTCCAGCATCAACAGTCCCGTCTGCACCAACTCGGGATCAATGCCGGTTTCCTGCAGCAGTGAAGCGGCTAACTGCGGATAGAACGACTGCGCCCAATCTGCCAGTGCCGTTACAGCATCCGGATACCGCCATGGATACAGCGGTGACACGATACCCCCGCCTGCCCACGATGCCTCCCGGCAACATTGTCCGCGCTCGAGCACAGTGACGCTCGCTCCAGAACAAGCAAGCTCTCTTGCAACTAACAGCCCGACTACGCCGCCTCCAACAATTAAAAAATCGCTCATCTACTCAAGAACTCGCTGGGCAGCAGGACCCGCAAAAGCGGTTACCGCAATCCTCTACTAAACTATTAACAGGACATGAAATGATCATAACTTTAGCACAAGGAGGTGTTGGCGTGAGGCCTGACGGACGGGGATTTAGCATGATCGAGTTACTCATCACGCTTTCAATAATCACATTACTGCTGGCGGTCGCTACCCCCCAGTTGCCTGCTTTCATTGAAAAACATCAAGGCGAAAAAGCATTGATTGCAGTGGCACGGGCTATCAAAGTCGGGCGCACTACGGCCATTAAAACTGGAGCAACGGTCACTGTATGTCGCTCAAGCGATGCTTTGCAATGCTCCGGAAGCTGGCAGAATGGTCTAATCGTTTTTACAGATCAGAACAAAGATCGCACCATCAACCAGACCGACCGACTGCTGGTGCAACTGGTATTTAATAATCTGCCAGGCACCATCGTGTGGCGTGCTTTTCAAAATCGTCAGTACCTGCAACTCAATTCGCGTGGCGATATGATTCATCAGAATGGCAACTTCACTTTTTGTGCATTTTCCGGCACGGCGGAATCGGCGCACCAGCTCATTATCAGCGGTACCGGCCGCATTCGTTTTGCAGTTGACAGCGATGGCGACGGCATCCGCTCAGGCAGCAATGGCCTCCCTTTAAGCTGTTAAAGTATCTCAATCTTAGCGCCAGCAATCGGCAACGCTGGCGCCGCTTGCCCCTTTTAGGCCAGTGCTGCTTATCGTCAAGGAAGTGCAAACATCCTCAGTTTGACGGCCTTGAGGATTCGCGGTAGCAAGAAAGCAATTTTTTGTATTGCCACCCGCGCAGGCTGCGACACTTACCCGATAAAGGCCATTCACTGAAACCACTGTCCCGACTGGCGGATTTGATAGGGGGTTGGCATTGCTTGAATAACTGTTGTTTGCTGAATAGAACTGTTCCTGATTACTGGCAACCTGCAACAACAGACTTTGACCTTCAGCTCGGCCCGCTGCGAGAACACTGTTTCTATACGAAGGCAACGCTACAGCCAGCAGAATGCTGATGATTGCCACCACTACCATCAGCTCAATCAAGGAAAATCCAGCGACTGCCGACCAGCACAAAGTCCGTCTCAATCAAGCTGCCTCCATGATTTTCGACCTTTGGGGAAGGTGCTGACACTGCTGTTGCTCAGTGCAATCACAGATTGCAATTGCACAACAGTGGAGTCCTGCCCTCCGGCTCCGCGTGCGGTGACTCGATAAAAGACGTGCTCTGTATTCTCTTGTCCAGTTTCAAGTGCGGGTGCAACGGCTGAGGCGTACTCTTCAATGATATAGGCCGGCGAAACAGCCAGTTCCGGGAAATCCACCAGCAGCACAGCTGTTTCATTCCACCAGTCAGCTTCATCCCTGGCGGATTCACTCCACCATGGAATTGAATTGCGGAGGTCGGGATCCATTGCGTTTTTTTCCCAGATACCAGTGCTTCCATCGCTACTGGCATCCGACCGGAAACCATCTGCTGACAGTCTGGCTTCACCAGTCTGAAGCGCCGCCTCTGCAGCGTAAAAAGCTTTGCCATGATCGAACATATTTCCAGTCATTTTTTCTTCAAGAATGCTTGATTCCATGCTTGCCGCGCTCATCATGGTTAACACCAGCAGAAATACCAGGCAGAAGACAAGCACGGCACCGCGGTGTCGATATCCAGTTTCTAATCTGTCTTTGATTTTCCCAGTCATTTCAAGCCCTTTCTCTCTAATGTGAAACAAGACGGTTTCTTAGCGTCACGGTGGCCGAGAAGACACTTCGAAGTCGACGATCTGACGGCAGGGGGCCATTGCCTGCCGCGCCATCATAAGTAACTCCATCAAAAGCATAAGGCTGTGGACTGACTGTCAGATTGTCCTCTATGGACTGCACCAGCAGACTTAAGCGCAGACTTATGACCTTGTTCCATGCTGGAACCTGATCTGCGGGGAGGTAAGCATTGACAGTATTTTGCATGTCCCTATCCAGGTTGACGCCGTACAGAATCTGCATGTTTTCGATCCCTTCGAGCATCTCTTCTGGAGTGCCAGCTACAGCGTTGGAATTGAGTTGCCGTCGAAACAGTGCCGGCGGATTTTCTGCTGCATTTGCCCGTTTGCCTATATAAAAAATAGTGCCTTGCAACTTAAGCAGCTCGCCATTAATCTGCGAAAGCATCGACTTACTGACGTCATTACCTGGATTGCAGCCAGGTCTCAGTTCGGTATTGACACTGACACCTGCGCTGCTGTTGCTCACACTGCAGGCCTGCAGCAGATCCACATTCTGACAGTCGTTTAATACTACAATGTCTCCATCCCTGAGATTAGTAATTGCCGAATTTACTGCAGTCAATGTTGCCTCAGCAGATATCGAGTTAATCATGGCACCGCCAGAACTGGTGCTCCAGACTCGAAAGATGTCCGTCCCTGTCATCGCCATCGTAGCATCCAGCATATTACTCTCAGTGCTGATCCAACTGATTTCAGTTGAACTTGCAAGCTCTTGCGTGCCGCTGATCGGCTCCGCTTCCCAGCCTTGAATCCCTCTGACTGCCTGAAATGATGGGGGTGGTTGATGCAGTAAATTATTTATGGCGCCTGTCTCAATAGCACTGAGACAACCAAGATAACCTGCCATGCGTATTTCGGACGCCAGTAAATTCAGCGCAAAGCGACCGGTCTCCTGAATTCTCATCCGCGCTTCCTGCACCCGGTCGGCTTGACTATTGGTCACGTAAACCTCAACAACGCCTGCAGATAGAGTCAATCCGATCGTCATCGCAATCAACAATTCCACCAGCGTAAAACCGGCTGTGTCTGCACGCTTAAAAAGTTTCATTAAACCCTGTTGTCCGTTCACATGCGCACACTGACAGACATAAGCTGCTCGGCAACGCCCTTGCGTGCGCCATCCCACCAGATTTTTACTGCATAGTTTTCACCCACGCCATCACAGTCGGGTACCGAGGGAGTGCCATCCTCAGGGCTTGAATCTCTGCATATGACACCAACTCCGTCTGGGAGACCTGTTGTCAATGCTGCACGCCACTCTGCTAGATCGTGCATTGCCAGCGCGCTCGAGGAACATCCGATCGAGCTTAGACAGGTTTCCGACAAATGAGCAGTTGTTGCTGCATAGCTGTCAGCCGCAACTCCCTGCGCATTTGCGTGCATCCGTTCAATAATATCAGCACTCATAACAGCAGCCTGTGTACGCAGGTACGAAGTATGGGTATTCAGCAGGCTCATCGTTTGCAGGCCAAACATTCCGAGCAAACCTGTTGAGAGTATCAATAAGGACACCAGCACCTCTATTATCGTTGTCCCGCCTTGTTCTCCGTTTCCTGTCCTGATCAGCAATTTCAGCTCTGTGGTCGCCATGACCTGTTTTTCTCCTTATAATGCGCGCCGTCTAAAGGCATTATTGAACACATTGAGATAACAATGGATTACAACATTCCGCTACTGTTTATCCTTGCCCTGGTGGGCTTTCTCGCTGGCGGTATAAATACTATAGCCGGTGGTGGCTCAAATCTCACATTGCCGGTACTGATGCTGCTGGGATTACCTGCCGACGTTGCTAATGGCACTAATCGTGTTGCAGTTGCCCTGCAATGTGTTGTCGGGGTCAGAGGATTTAACAAACACGGCCGTCTCGATGTCCCCGCTATCTGGCCTATTCTTGTACCTAATCTGCTTGGTGGCACCATCGGCGCATTTGCTGCCGCAGTAACCCCGGCTGTGGCATTGAAACCGATATTACTCGGGACGATTATCACCATGTCGATAATTATGCTGGTGCGACCCTATTTTCTGGCACCACCCGAAGGCACTCCGATAATCTCTGTGGCAGACAACAGGGGGGCATGGTGGACACTGTTTGTGGCAGGAGTGTACGGAGGATTTGTGCAGGCAGGAGTAGGTTTCATTTTGCTGGCGGCACTGGCCGGAGGTCTGCGCTACGACCTTGTGCGCGCCAATGCATTGAAAATGGTTTGTTCGCTGGCATTTACGATGATCGCGCTGGTGATCTTTATCTACTTTGACCAAGTGCGCTGGCTGCCAGGTTTAATTCTGGCCGCCGGCACCATGCTCGGAGCTTATCTGGCGGTGAAATTTGCAGTGCGGGCTAAACAGGACACCATCAAATGGTTTTTGTTTGGGATGACGCTGTGCTCCTGTCTGGCAGCTGCGATATTCTGAAAGCCAGGGAACCTCTGAATAACTCTATGATCACTCTGGCCTTCGGGCGGGCGTCTGCGCCGCTTCTGCCGCGTTGTCGTGCTTGCCAGGGGCTACGGCCATTGCCGCCGCACGACGCCTTGCAGCCGCGGGCGCAATCACCCGCAGAGTGGTCATAGAGTTATTCAGAGGCTCCCCGGTGGCTGCGCTTCAATCTGCTTTTGACTGGAAGTTTGTGAATACCAGCTGAACTCGAGCGCCCCCCGCTGCGTTGTTGTCTACTTCAATCTGACCGCCGTAGCTGCTGACAATATCTGTCACCACGGCCAGACCTATACCCTGTCCGCGTGCCAGGGTGTCGACCCTGGCGCCACGCTGCAATACATAATCACGATGCTCGGCAGGAATACCGGGCCCGTCATCTTCAACGACGATACTCAACTGGCGCTCGGGAGAGACCACGGTTCGAATGGTGAGACTGATATTGCTGTGACCGTATTTATAAGCGTTGTCCAATAAGTTACCAAGAATCTCCATGAGATCGCGCTCATCGCCGAGGAACATGGCCTGACTATTCACATCAGTATTCACCTTGATGCCTTTATCCGCGTAGACTTTATCCAGAGCATCGACTATCCGCGTCACCACATCCGCAATCCGGACACGTCGGGCAAGTGCTGTAGTTTCGTTGGCTTTGACCGCCCGCTGCAATTGGTAACTTACTATCTGGTTCATTCGCTCAACCTGCTCTTCGACCTGGGTAATCTGCTCCCGGCCTTCAGCAGAAAGACTCTCTGAGTGCACACTGCCAAGCGTTTCCATTGACCCCTGAATAACTGCCAATGGCGTTTTCAGGCTATGTGCGAGATCACCCAGAGTGGTCCTGTAGCGGCCCTGTTGTTTGCGCTCTGCCTTGATCAACAAATTCAAATTATCGGTGACTGCCAGCAATTCGCGCGGATAGTTACGCTGCAACTCTTCGTTCTCACCATTTTCTATTTTTTTCAAATCATGTGCCAGGCGACGCAACGGCTCCAGACCCCAACGCATTAACAACAACTGCAAAACCAGCAACAGGGCCGCCAGACCTCCGAGCCATGACCACAGACTGGTGCGGAAGTTACTTACTTCTGCACGATAAGAGCTGGTCGATTCGAGGATCGAAAACGTGTAGCTTTGATTCTGATTTTCCCAGACTACGCCGTAACTCGCTATAAAATATTCCTCGCCATTGGCAGCTGCTGCCCTGATGAAATCAAGCTCTCCGCGCTCCAGTGCTGTTCGCCAGAAATTAAACGCAGAGAAGTCCAACTCCACTGCGGACGGCGTGCGCAACAGTGCACCTGTCCCAGGATTGCTGACAAATCCATACAGCCCGGAGTTGAGCTGTGATAAGCGGGCTTCACGGAAATCTTCTGCGAAATAGAATTCACCTGACTCTTCCTCTACCGCTGCCAGCAGCACATAAATCTGCAATTGCAACTGCTCGGCAACACCTGCCTCGACGCTGTTACTAAACGCGCGATCAAGAACAATGCCGGTGAGTCCAAGAAAGATAGTCAGCAGCACGCTGATCGCAATCAGCAATCGAGTCTGCAGGGAATATTCAACTTCTTTTTTAATTTGCATCAGCTGAGGAATTTAGCCGGGTGAACGAAAGCGATAACCCTGACCGCGGATTGTCTCTATAGGATGCAGCGTTTCATGCGGATCAAGTTTTTGTCGCAAACGGCGCACAAACACTTCCAGCACATTACTGTCCCGATCATAGTCCTGAGCATACAGATGTTCAGTCAGTTCAGTTTTCGAGACCACTTGATCAGGATGCTGCATCAGGTACTCAAGCATCTTATATTCATAGGCAGTCAGGTCGATATTCTGACCGTCAACCGTAACACGCTTGCTGCCTATATCAATACTGACGGGTCCTGATTCAATAATGGATCTGGCAAAGCCTGCCGCGCGCCGTAATAAGGCATTCAGTCTTGCCTGTATCTCCTCCAGTTGAACGGGCTTCACCACATAGTCATCGGCACCCGCATCAAGCCCTGCGACTTTTTCCTGCCAGTCACCCCGTGCCGTCAGAATCAGAATGGGGAAAGTTTTACCTAGCTTTCTGACTTCCCGAATCAGCGAGATACCATCCAGCTTCGGCAGACCCAGATCTATGATTGCTGCGTCATAGGAAAATTCCCGCGCCTGATACAGACCGGCGTTGCCATCAGCGGCATCATCCACAACATAGCCGTGTCTGCTCAAACCTTGAACAAGTTGCTGACGTAACAGGTGTTCATCTTCGACAATCAATAGGCGCATTCAATGCTCCGTCTGAGTATTCTTATCTATTCACGGGAAACCGCACCGGTACGTGAATCAACAAATACCGTAAAAATATTGCCCTCATTATCCATGCGAATGCGATAGCGCATTGCTGCATTGCGAGGCCTTACCTCATTGATACTGATAACGTTTCCGGAAAATCTGGCGCGGGCAATATCGAGAGCCTGCTTTTGATTTAGACCCTCACTTGCAGGCACATCACGTTCCGGTGCCTGCGTTCGTCGTGGTTCCGAATCAGGCGCCACAGGCTGAGCATGAAGTACCGCCGACGTTAAGCTTGCGCACATGATCACCAACAGGCCAGCCATCTTCAGGGCCTTCTTTAAATTCATCGCGCTTGTCAAAAACGTCAACCTCACTCTAAACTCCTGCTCTGCTGGCCCCGTACACTCGCTATCTGAGTGGCTCGACGCGTACTTTCACCTGAATTCGGTCACCCGGATCATTATCCATTCTTACTGTGTAATCTTCACCATGGTAGCGGTAGCGAACCTGATAACCGACCAGTCGCCGCTGCTCCTGGTACTCATTAACTACTTCACAGCGCCTGACAGTTTCGTAAGTTTCCACAACAGGACCACTGTTGTGACGGACTATATCACGTCCTACAGAGTGCCCCAACACCGCACCCACAACCGCACCAATGCGTCTGTTGGACTGTCCGTGGCCGACGGCGTTACCCAATGCTCCGCCAATGATTGTACTGATAATTACCGGAGTGCTGCTGCCTGACTGCCCACGTTGATGCGTCACTACCTGTTCGTTCCAGCAATCCTTTCTCGGACTTGCCACCCGAACCTCCTGATAGATGGGAATGGACTCAACTACTCTGGCATAATCGTAACTGGTGTTGGCCAGTATCGGAGCGGACATCATAAACAGAGCACCCGTTGTGCAGCCATAGATCATTTTTTTCATATTATTCACCCTCTGCATTTTTGCTTTGCCGTATCAAAATCCCATTCAATTCTTTGTCATCCCTATGCCGACCCTGTTGACCAGCCGTGATGCGAAGATTAGCAATGCCAAGCTGAATCTTTGCTTAATCAAACTGGATTTTCGCCAGCCGTTTACTTCGTGCTAGACTCATACGCGCGGCGTGCGGAAGAGCTGCCATTTGAAGCATCTTGAACTACCCGCCAGGTTGGGTAAAAGCTATATTACCCAGGGAGCCTCTGAATAACTCTATGACCACTCTGCGGGTGATTGCGCCCGCTGCTGCAAGGCGTCGTGCGCTAGCAATGGCCGTAGCCCCTGGCAAGCACGGCAACGCGGCAGAAGCGGCGCAGACGCCCGCCCGAAGGGGCCTTCAGCCGATCCCGCTGGCTGCGTTGCCCTTGTTTGACAGGCGGACGCATGCCGGCGCAAGTGCGCCTTGCCAGCGAAATCGGCTGAAGGCCAGAGTGACCATAGAGTTATTCAGAGGCTCCCTGGCTTCATGATGGCTTAATTTCGCCTGAGCAAGGTGTCACTAATAACTAAAAATAATTACAAAGAGAATATCCATGTTGAGTAAAATCTTCGCTACCGCATTTGTCATCACCCTGATCGCCGCTCTACCAGTCTGGTACTTCGCCAATACGCAAACTCAATTAACAATTCCCGGCATCTTTGTTCTCATTTTTTTAAGCAGCGCTTCATCAGCATGGCTTAGTGGTCGCCGTACCTCACCACGCCCAATGCCCGTAAGCAGCGGTCCAACGCCCACAGTCAGTACGGGACGACGAGAGGGTGGCAGTGTGAAATGGTTTAATGCCAGTAAAGGATTTGGCTTTATAACGCGTGACAGCGGCGATGATATTTTTGTACATTTTCGCTCTATTCGCGGCGAGGGGCACCGAATACTGCGCGACGGAGAGCGCGTCGAATTCGCTGTCAGTGAGGGCGATAAAGGTTTACAGGCTGACGATGTTGCACCAGCCAGATAATCAACCCATCAGTAATGTGGCGGTCTTTCTTCTTCAGCCCCGTTAACTGAATCATCGGGACCGCGAGCTGCAAGATCCGTCAGTTTTTCAGCCAGCAGTTCGCATTCACGCTGCAGATCATCTATCTGTGTTTGTTGCCGGGCAACCACAATATTAAGTTCCTGTAACATATCTTCCTGGAACGCGACTTGTGACTGCAGGTCAATCATTTGCTGATCCACTGCGGTACCTCTTTGAGTAAAGAACTTTTGAGTGAAATACGCTTTAATTAGACCAGAATTGATATGACTTCATCCAGCGGCTTTTTTTTGTTTAGCGGATCATGTAATAATCCGAAAGGCTTAACTGTCATATCTGGATGCCTGATCCTGTTTCTTGACACGCCGATCAATACGATTAATGAAATCCCGCCTTCCAGCTTAAGGAGTATCTAATTTGTCTGATGTAAAGCCCCCAGTGAACTGGACAAATATGATTCTTTTCACCGTGACTCCGCTGTTTGCTGTCATGCTGGTCCCACTTTATGGCTATCTATATGGCTATGATATGTTCGAGTGGGTGGCATTTATTGTGCTGGCAGGATTTTGCGGCATGTCCATCACCGCAGGCTACCATCGTCTATGGTCACACAAGTCTTATAAAGCCCATCCGGTACTGCGCGTAATTTACGCATTAGGAGGAGCCTGCGCTCTACAGAACGATGTTTTCCATTGGGCCTCAGATCACCGTCGTCATCACCAGCATGTGGATGACAATGATCGCGATCCTTATTCGGCAGGCAGGGGTTTCTGGTTTTCTCATATGGGTTGGATTCTGCGTGATTACCCAAGCGGCAAGGAGGACTTCTCCAACATCAAAGATCTGCAGAAAGACCCGATCCTGCGCTGGCAGCACAAACATTACCTGAGTCTGGTATTAGTGATGAATATCGGATTGCCGGCATTATTGGGTGTTATTAATGGCGACATTATAGGATCACTACTGCTGGCAGGCTTGCTGCGTCTGGTTCTAAGTCAGCATGTCACCTGGCTGATAAACTCACTGGCACATATGTGGGGGCGCCAGACCTATAGTGAAAAGAGTTCAGCCAGAGACAATGCAGTGATCGCATTGTTGACCTATGGCGAGGGCTATCATAATTATCACCATACATTTCAGTGGGACTACCGAAACGGCATCAAATGGTGGCATTACGATCCCACCAAATGGCTCATTCGCTGTTGTGCAATGATCGGGCTGACCAGCGATCTGAAACGCTGCTCCCCGGTAGAGGTGGAAAAGGCACGCCTGTCACTGCAGTATCAGCGTGCGAGCGCGCATTGCGAACAGCTTGGCAATGCTGACAAATTGCGCGAACGGCTGGAGAAAGAATACGAGCAGTTAAGCCAGACTCTGCATCTGTGGTACCAGCACAGACAATCCTGGTACGCGGCAAAAACTTCTGAACTGCACGAAAAGTGGACACATTGGGAGAAAATAGAACTGCATGACAGTTATCGCGAAGTGAAATACAAATTGAAAATTCAGCGCCAGCGCTGGCAGCAATTGATGCAGAGTTTTGCCGACGCCCCAGCCTTAAACAGATCTTCAATAAATGCAGTTTAAACCGAACAGGGAGTTTTGCCGATGACAAACATGAGGCGGGGATTTTTGCTGAGCATCCTGCTATTCGGTTCTGGCTTGATAAGCGTGTCCGGTTTTGCGGCACAGCAGGGAGAGCTGGCACCGGCGTTTACCCTGCCAGATCTCCATGAAGGCAGACCAGCCATATCTTTGGAAGCATTCCGAGGTAAAACCGTCTATGTCGATTTTTGGGCATCCTGGTGCGCTCCCTGCCTGCGGTCACTGCCTTTGATTAATGAACTGTACGCGCGCTATCGTGATCAGGGCTTTGAAGTGATAGCCATCAATGTCGATAACCCGATAGAAGATGGACAGGACTTCCTGCTGGATGTGAACCTGGATTATCTGACCCCTGCTGATACCAGCAATGAGGTCATGGAAGCTTATGGCGTGATGGGCATGCCCACTTCCTATCTGATTGATAGCACCGGTGTTATCCGCAAGGTGCACACGGGTTTCAGAGAAGGCGATATCGAGATTCTTGAGCGCGAACTGCAATTGCTGCTGGCAGAAAGCGCTGCCGGAAATTGATTTTAGTTAGAACATAAGACGCAATGGGGGTTCATCCAGCAGAGCCATCTGCTCCCGCAATTCAAGAATATGGGATGCCCAGTAGCGCTCAGTATTGAACCAGGGAAAGCTGTGGGGGAAAGCCGGATCTTCCCAGCGTCTGGCCAACCAGGCGCTGTAGTGCATAATTCGAAGCGACCGCAGCGACTCAACCAGATTTAGCTCGCGCGGATGAAAATCGTAAAATTCGTTGTAGCCTTCAATTAACTCCAGCAACTGACCCTGTTGCTGATCACGGTCTCCCGACAGCATCATCCATAGATCCTGAATCGCCGGCCCCGTCAAAGTATCGTCAAAATCAACGAAATTAGGTGCATCGTTATACCAGAGAATATTGCCGGGATGACAATCCCCATGAATGCGCAAGGTGGTGACCACTGTATTTTGATTAAAAATACCACTCACCTTATCGATCAGATCACGACTCAGCGTTTCATACGCAGTCAGTAAACTGTCTGGCAGAAAATTATTATTCAGCAGGAACTCACGGCTATCCACGGCGAATTGCTGCACACTGATCCGTCCGCGATGTTTGAATTTTCCACCGGCACCTACCCGATGAACTCGCCCCATAAAGCGCCCTATCACCAGCAGATTATCAAGATTATCCAGCTCAGGAGCACGGCCAGGTAAACGCTGGAAAACTGCAAAGCTAAAACCTTCAAACTCATACAGGGTATTGCTGCCGTCTACACGATCGGGTGCCACCACGGGTATTTCCAGATCAGCCAGTTCCCATGCGAAAGCATGCTCTTCAAGAATCTGCTCACGACGCCAGCGCCCAGGTCGGTAAAACTTAACTATAATCGGCAGACCATCCTCTATACCCACCTGGTAAACCCGGTTTTCATAGCTGTTTAGTGCAAGGATGCGTGCATCTGTGACCATTCCAAGACTTTCAACCGCAGCAAGTACCCGATCAGGCGTCAGCGCATCGTAGGGGTGCTGATTCGTCGTCGATGGCGTTGTAACTGGCTGGGCTTTCTGCATTGAAATTACTGCTCCGGATCGAGTTTACGTTGAGTATGCTGTAAAATTCTGACTGGTCATGTTCAGCTGAAACTGTCTGGACTGCATGAACAAGCTGATGCCCAACTGACAAAACATCATAACACTAACATCGAGGACAGATTCTTGAATCACCAGCAACTGCCAGAGCGCCACCAGCAACTGCAACAGCAATATCAGCAGATTCAGCAGGAAAAGCTCAATCTTGATCTCACCCGCGGCAAACCTTCAACGGAACAGTTAACTTTGAGTGATGCCCTGGATGGAATTCTGAACAACAATTATCTGTGCGCGGATGGCACCGATAGCCGCAATTATGGGGGTGCACTGGGAATTCCAGAAGCCCGCCAACTGGCGGCTGATTATCTGCAGGCAAAAGTTTCTCAGATCATGGTGGGCGGCAACAGCAGCCTGCAGCTGATGTACCAGATTGTGAGCCATGCATATTATCACGGCGTACGAGATGCTGACTCAGCATGGGTCAAGGAGACTGGCTCAGCAGGGAAGATAAAATTTCTTTGTCCTGCACCTGGTTATGATCGCCATTTTTCGATTTGCGAAGCCCTGGATATCGAGATGATCCCGATATCGATGAACCGTGACGGACCCAATATGGATCAGATTGAAGCTCTGGTCAAAGCCGACCCTCTGATCAAAGGCATCTGGTGTGTGCCTAAATACTCCAACCCGGGCGCTGTTGTTTACTCTGACAAGGTGGTCGAGCGGATGGCCCGGTTAGGCAAAATTGCCGGGGCCAATTTCCGTATATTGTGGGACAACGCGTATGCAGAGCATCATCTTGTAGAAAATCCACCACAGCTGGCCAATATATTGACGCTCAGTGAGAATTTTGGCACCCTGGACAATGTTTTTGTGATTGGTTCTACCTCAAAAATCACTTTTGCAGGTGCGGGCATTTCATTCATCGCCACATCTGAACAAAATCTGGCGAAGTTTGTTGACCAGCTGACCATAGCAACGATCGGACCAGATAAGGTCAATCAGTTACGTCACGTCCGATTTTTGAAAGATATGCCGACTGTGCGGGCGCTGATGCAAAAACATCGCAGCATATTGCAGCCAAAGTTTGATCTGGTGCTGGAAAAACTGGAAGCCGGACTGGCTGACAAAACCGTGGACGGCAAATCACTCGGTCGCTGGACCAGACCTGCCGGTGGTTACTTTGTGGAGTTTGATACCCTTCCAGGGCTGGCAGACCGGGTCGTGCAGTTGACAGCAGCCGCAGGGGTCAAACTGACACCGGCCGGTTCAACCTGGCCTTATAAACGTGATCCACAAAACAGCAATATCCGACTGGCTCCCTCATTTCCGAGCCTGGCAGATATCGACCAGGCGATGACAGTATTTGTGCTGTGTGTGGAAATGGCCACGCTGGAACAGCATCTAAAAGATTTGTAATCAGGATAAGCAGCCATCGTCAATGCAGCCGGAACGGATCCGCCTGCTATGGCTCAATGGAACGACCACTGATCAGCGAGATAGGAAAGGGGGTGATATTGTCACCACTGGAAATTTTGCTGACCCCGCCTTTTTCAACTTCATCGATGCGGATAACGGCCTGAATTGGAATAAAACTCCTTTTTACACCACTGAATTCGGCTTTGAGCTTTTCCTCGCTCGGATCAACAACCACCTGACTGCGTTCATCAAAGATGTAATCCTCGACTTCAATAAAGCCGTAGAGCTCACTCTGATAAACCTGCTTGGCATACACCTCGTATACCTTGCCTTTGTTCAGGAAAGTGATTCGGTAAATTTCAGAGGGTATAGCCATCAGTTAATCTCTTGAGAGTAAGCGCCCTGCCTATATCTGGCTGATTAACAGCAATTCAAGGTCGGAGGACAAGAAAAATAAGGGCGATGCGCGCAGTCTAACGCAATACCAGGCTGATTACCGCATAAAATTCAGGGGCGCCCTGCTCCTCGCAGAGATGACTGCCAATCATTGAGACGCAGGACACCACCAGCTTTTAGCGCTATACTCACCAGCTTTTCAGATCTCCTGTCCCATTTAATTCAGATTCTGCCTATGAACCAGCCCGAAACCAGCATCCCAGCACCAACTGCTGTCTCAAAACCTGCAATTGCCAGAAAGGTCTTCATAAAGACCCATGGCTGCCAGATGAATGAGTATGATTCCTCAAGAATGCTTGATCTGCTCAATGAGACGCATGGCGCAGTTCTCGTGGCCACGCCGGAAGAAGCTGACCTGCTGCTGCTCAATACCTGTTCGATCCGTGAAAAGGCCCAGGAAAAAGTGTTTCATCAGCTTGGTCGCTGGCGCGCATTAAAAGAAGCTAACCCGGCTGTTCAGATTGCAGTAGGTGGTTGTGTAGCAAGCCAGGAAGGCGCTGCGATTGGCAAACGGGCACCTTATGTTGATGTGGTTTTCGGACCTCAGACCTTGCATAAACTACCAGAAATGCTTGATGCTGCTGGTGGACGAACCCCTCTGGTCGACATCAGCTTCCCTGAGATTGAAAAATTTGACCGATTGCCTGAACCTAAAGTTACGGGATGCCAGGCATTTCTGACCGTAATGGAAGGTTGCAGCAAATACTGTTCGTTCTGCGTAGTGCCTTATACCCGTGGCGAAGAAGTCAGTCGTCCGCTGGACGACGTGCTGGCAGAGGCAGTGCATCTTGCTGCCGGTGGTGTTCGGGAGATTAATTTCCTGGGACAGAATGTGAATGCCTACCGAGGTCAGAGCTACGGCGGTGAAACAGCTGATCTGGCAACGCTTATCACCTATGCTGCGGCTATTGATGGCATTGACAGATTACGCTTTACAACCTCGCACCCGATGGAGTTTTCAAAGAACCTGATTGATGTTTATAACCATGTCCCTGAACTGGTCGATCACCTGCATTTGCCCGTGCAAAGTGGTTCCGATCGCATTCTTGCGGCGATGAAGCGAGGCCATACCACCCTCGAATATAAATCAATAATCCGCAAGCTGCGGGCTATACGCCCTGATATCAGCCTGTCATCTGATTTTATTGTTGGTTTCCCAGGGGAGTCGCATAAGGATTTCGAAGACACGATGAATCTGATTATTGAGATCGGATTCGACACCTCATTCAGCTTCATTTACAGCGCCAGACCGGGCACGCCCGCTGCTGACCTTCCCGACCACACCAGCGCGCAGGAGAAGAAACACCGACTGACCATCCTGCAGGCTCAGATCATAAGTCAGGCCGCCGCAATCAGCGCACGAATGGTCGGAACCACCCAGCGAATTCTGGTTACTGACCACGCCAGACGTGGCACAGGCGACTTGCAGGGCCGCACTGAAAACAACCGGGTAGTGCATTTCCGCTGCGATGATCCTCAGCTGATTGGTCAATTTGTAAATGTAAAGATATTGGAAGCTCTTCCTAATTCTCTTGCCGGAAGCCTTTAATTTCATCGGCTTATGTTAATGTCGGTGGTTAAGCAATCCCATCAGCGCATTGGATCAGAAAAATTCTGATTACAAGCGCTGGGAGATTGCTATACTAAGCACATCGTTATTCATTCCGGGAGGTTCACAAGCTAGCTGCATGGCTACCGAAAATTACACCGAACGGCTCGTTCTTGAGCCTGAAAATGCCCATCGACTTGCCAACTTGTGCGGTCATCTCAACGAACATATCCAACAGATTGAGAAATCCCTGGCACTCAAAATTCAGCAGCGCGGCAATGTCTTCAAACTTACCGGCGCGCCTGCTAATGTCCAGAAAGCCAGCCATGTGCTCGATACGCTGTATCACGCAACCGAGGATGGCACTGCTTTAAGCCCCAATCTCGTGCATCTGACACTTAAAGATGACGACTCCTCAGAATTACAGCATGACCGCAATGAGGGAGAATCAACACACCGGTCCATGATCCTTAAAACTCCGTACAGCTCAATCAAGCCACGAGGTGATCATCAGCGGCAGTACGTTGAGTCGATACGAGAATTTGATATTAATTTTGGAATTGGTCCGGCTGGCACAGGTAAAACTTACCTCGCTGTTGCCTGTGCAGTAGAAGCCCTTGCGCAGGAAAAAGTGAAACGCCTGCTGCTCGTCCGGCCCGCTGTTGAGGCCGGAGAGAAACTAGGCTTTTTGCCTGGCGACCTGGCTCAGAAAATAGATCCCTATCTGCGCCCCTTATATGATGCACTTTACGAGATGCTGGGCTTTGAAAAAGTTTCGCGCCTGATCGAAAAAAACGTCATTGAGGTTGCCCCTCTGGCCTATATGCGCGGCCGGACTCTGAATGGCTCCTTCATTATCCTCGATGAAAGCCAGAACACTACCATGTCGCAGATGAAGATGTTTCTAACCCGGATTGGTTTTGGCTCAACCGCTGTTATCACTGGCGACGTTACGCAGATCGATCTTCCCAAGGGAACCCGCTCAGGCCTGGTGCATGTAATCAAGGTTCTGGAGGATATTCCTGAAATCGGTTTCACCTGGTTTGAATCCAAAGATGTAGTCCGCCATTCGCTGGTCCAACGGATTGTCGAAGCCTACGACCGATATGACCAAAAAACTATTACCGCGCTCAACCTTCAGGATGGCAGTCATTTGTATGAACGTGATCATTGATTTGGAAAACGCCAGTACGATTCAGGATATACCCGATCAATCCGCGTTTGAGCAATGGGCTAATGTTGCCCAGAACGCGGTCATTGGCGATCGATCAGAGGTCTCACAAAAAGCATTCAACATCGGCATACGCATAGTGGACGAGACTGAATCGACCCAGTTAAACAGTACCTATCGCAATAAACATAAGCCTGCCAACGTATTGTCATTCAGCAGCACTGTTCCCGATTTCGCAATACCAGCACTGGATGAAATACCCCTGGGCGATCTGGCAATCTGTGCATCAGTGGTCGCCAGTGAAGCCGCAGAACAACAAAAGCTGCCGAAAGCACACTGGGCACATATGGTCATCCACGGAGTATTGCATCTCAATGGTTTTGATCATGACACCGAAGCTGAAGCCAATGCGATGGAGACGCTTGAGATACAAATATTGAACGGACTCGGATTTTCAGATCCCTATCTTATTGCCGAGTAAATTTTAACAGTGAAAATTCGAGAAAAGAGAAATTACGAAATGTCTGACGAAGCATCCAGTATCGATCCAAGGCCGCGCTCGTGGATCGATAAATTAGCGCAAGTGTTCTCAGACGAGCCAACCGATACCAAGAGCCTGTTGGAACTTCTGCGCAATGCTGAACAGGATCAGGTTCTGGACGCCGATGCGCTCAGTATTATTGAAGGCGCGCTGCAGGTTTCCAGCATGCAGGTCCGGGACATCATGATTCCGCGTTCACAGGTGGTGACCGTCTCATCCAAAAATTCGCTGGAAGAAATTCTGGATATCGTAGTAGAAGCCTCGCATTCGCGTTTCCCTGTGGTCGGAGAGAACCCCGACACCGTGATGGGCATATTGCTTGCCAAAGATCTGCTTCGTTTAGCGCTGAATGGCAGCGCAGAAAAATTCAATATCAAGGATATCGTGCGCCCGGCCACTTTTGTGCCCGAAAGCAAGCGCTTGAACATATTGCTGAAGGAGTTCAGAGAAACCCGCCATCATATGGCTATTGTTATTGACGAATACGGCAACGCCTGTGGCGCAGTAACAATCGAAGACGTTCTTGAACAGATAGTTGGTGAAATTGAAGACGAATACGATGTAGATGATGACAGCTTTATCAAGAAATTTGATAACGACAACTATATTGTTAAAGCGCTTACTCCAATCGACGAATTTAACGAATATTTCGAAACCGATTTCAGCGATCAGGAAGCCGACACCGTAGGCGGCCTGGTACTGCAGCATCTGCGTCATATTCCTGCGCGTGATGAAACCATTATAATTGGCAGATTTCTATTCACCGTTTTAAACGCCGACAGTCGCCAGATTCGTTTGCTGAAGGTACACTCCATTCAGCCGACCGACTAACTCAATAACCCTGACAGAAGCAAGTGAACGGCCCCTGCTCTCAGTCCGCAGACCGCCAAAAAGTCAGGCTTGCCCCTGTATGTCAGGCATTGTCTGAGGTATGCTTTAGCGCTTTGCAATTTCGGCGGCTGCGCAGTTTTGGCGCGCCTCCGATGGCCCACAAGACAGCAGATAGTAAATAATGGACACGATGACAGACGATCAATACGCACCTCAGGCAGTTGAAGCTGCGGCACAACAATACTGGCAGACTCACAAGAGCTTTCAGGTTGTCGAAGACAGCAGCAAAGAAAAATTCTATTGCCTCTCCATGTTTCCCTATCCCAGCGGTCATTTACATATGGGACATGTAAGAAACTATGCAATCGGTGATGTCATCAGCCGCTTTCAGCGTATGCTCGGTAAGAATGTTCTGCAACCCATGGGATGGGATGCATTTGGATTGCCTGCAGAAAATGCAGCTATGCAACGAAAAATTCCTCCAGCGCAGTGGACCTGGAGCAATATTGATTACATGCGTAAGCAGTTGCAGCAACTGGGTTATGCCTACGACTGGGATCGTGAGATTGCCACCTGCAGTCCTGATTACTATCGCTGGGAACAGTGGTTTTTCACGCGCTTGTTTGCCCGGGGTATGGTCTATAAGAAAGAGGCAGAAGTAAACTGGGACCCGGTTGATCAAACCGTACTTGCTAATGAGCAGGTAGTCGATGGCCGAGGCTGGCGATCCGGCGCGCTGGTAGAACGGCGCAAGATCCCGCAATGGTTTATCAAGATTACCGATTATGCCCAGGAACTGCTCGATGATCTGAGCAAACTGGAGGACTGGCCGGAGAAAGTCCGTGTCATGCAGTCCAACTGGATAGGCCGCTCTGAAGGCATAGAGCTGCACTTTGATGTCGCTGGGATGAGTGACGATCAATACCGTAGCCTTTCGGTTTATACCACTCGTCCGGACACCCTGATGGGTGTGACTTATGTTGCCGTCGCGCCTCAGCATCCTCTCGCACTGCTGGCCGCAGAGTCTGACTCAGCACTCGAGGAATTCATTCGCCAGCAAGGCCATGTCAAAGTTGCTGAAGCAGATATGGCGACGATGGAAAAACTGGGAATGGACACCGGATTTAAAGCCATACATCCGATTTCGGGTGAATCACTACCCATTTTTATCGCCAACTTTGTGTTGATGAACTATGGCTCTGGCGCGGTAATGGCCGTGCCTGGTCATGATCAGCGCGATTATGAATTTGCTGGTAAATACCATTTACCGATTAAGCAGGTTATCCGCCCTGCGGATGACAACTCAGTGTGTGATCTGGATAAAGCTGCCTATACAGACAAAGGCATCCTGATTAATTCCGGCGAGTTTGATGGTCTGGATTTTGGTACCGCCTTCGAACGCATTGAGCATTGGCTGAATGAGCGCAATAAGGGCTCAAAGCAGGTCAATTTCCGCCTGCGTGACTGGGGTGTTTCCCGGCAAAGGTATTGGGGCACGCCAATTCCAATCATCAACTGCCCGTCCTGCGGAGCAGTTGCGGTGCCCGAACAGGATCTGCCGGTGATTCTGCCGGAGGATGTAGCCATTGATGAATCCGGTTCACCTTTGAAAAAAATGCCTTCTTTCTATCAGGTCAAATGTCCTGACTGTGGTGGGGAGGCCGAACGAGAAACCGACACCTTCGACACTTTTATGGAATCGTCCTGGTACTATGCCCGCTTCGCATGCAGTGACCTTAATACGGGGATGCTGGACCAGCGCGCCGATTACTGGTTGCCGGTAGATCAATACATTGGCGGTATTGAGCATGCGATTCTACATCTGTTGTATGCGCGGTTTTTCCATAAACTTCTGCGCGACGAAGGACTGCTTAACAGCGATGAACCTTTCAGTCGACTGCTGACCCAGGGCATGGTGCTGAAAGACGGCAGTAAAATGTCAAAGTCCAAGGGCAACACAGTTGACCCTTTGCCACTGATTGAAAAATACGGTGCCGATACTGTACGGCTGTTTATGATGTTCGCATCGCCACCGGATCAGACCCTGGAATGGTCAGACAGCGGTGTGGAAGGTGGTTTCCGATTCCTGCGCAAATTGTGGCGTACTGCATTCAATCACAATGCCAGTGAGCTGCAGAAAACTTGCAGTTTCTCTGGCGTACATTTAAACGCTGAGCAAAAGCAGCTGCGCTTTAAAACCCACTCCACGCTGGAAAAAGTTACTGATGACTATGCACGTCGACAGACCTTCAATACAGCGATCGCGGCTGTCATGGAATTGGTCAATGCCCTGCATAAGTTCCAGGAACACAATGAAGCCTCTCCGGCTGGAGAGGGAATGCAGCATTTAAACAACAGAATTGTGCATGAAGCGCTGGAAATTATCATTCAGGTACTGGCACCAATAGTCCCCCATTTCAGTCATGTGCTTTGGTTGCACCTTGGACACAGCGAAGCGGTGATCGACAGCCGGTGGCCTCACGTCGATCGTGATGCTTTGCAGCAGGATTCAGTTCAAATTATTGTTCAGGTCAATGGCAAACTGCGGGCACGTATTGAGGTAGCCAGAGATATGGATCGCATCAGCTTGGAACAACTGGCGCTGGCTCATGAACATGTTCAAAAGTTTACCGGCAGTGGCAGCATCCGCAAGATAATCGTAGTGCCAGGAAAGCTGGTTAATATTGTGGTGGCGGGCTAAACATATGCGCCTGACATTAATCTTAGTTCTTGTTATGACACTGTGCAGTTGCGGGTTTAGCCTTCGAGGCAGTGAAAACGCGCGACTGCCATTTTCAAGCATTGCGCTGAATCTTCAGCAGCAGAATGCACCTTTTTCTCGTTTGCTGCGCAATGCCCTGAACAGTTCAGGTGTTGCTGTTGGCAGCGACGGATACACGCTTTCGGTCAGTGAAGAGCAGAACAGCATCCGGCCGGTGTCAGTTACCAGTCGTGCCAGTGCGGCACAGTATGAATTGAGCTCCAGCGTTGAAGTTGCGCTCAACGATCCTGGCGGCGCAGTGGTGTTCGAATCAGAAACGCTCACCGTTCAGAAAACTTACTTCGAGGATATTGCCAACATCGCTGGCAGCAATTCTGAAATTGAGCTGCTACGCATCGAAATGCGTCAGGAGCTGGTCAACCAATTGATGCGCCGCCTGCAATTCCTGCCAGCCTCAGGTAGTTGACGCTGTGAAACTGCGTGCTGAGCAGCTTTCTGCCCATCTTGCTAAAGCTTTGCTGCCCATGTACTGGATTGCTGGTGATGAGCCGCTGCTGGTTCAGGAATCTACTGATTTAATCCGTACGCACTGTCGAACTCTCGGATTCAGCGAGCGGGAACAATTTTTTGTTGAGAGCAGTTTTGACTGGCAGCATCTGCAGCAGTCCGGCAACAGCCTGTCGCTGTTCGCAACAAAGAAAATCATCGAGTTACGGCTGCGCACAGCAAAACTGGATGACAATGCCAAAAATGCCCTGCGTATTTATCTCTCATCACCCAATCCCGACAATATTTTGTTGATTGTAAGCCCAAAAATTGAATCTGCTGCCGCAAAAACCAAGTGGTTTCAAAACCTTGAGGAACATGGCGCAGTGATACACATATGGCCTGTAGATGCAGCGGCACTGCCGCAATGGATCTTATCGCGTCTGCAACGACTTGGTATTAAGGCAGATCGTGACGCAATAGCGGTGCTGGCGGACAGGGTAGAAGGCAATCTGCTGGCTGCAGATCAGGAGATCGAAAAGCTGGCCTTATTACTGCGCTCAAAAACAGATCAGGGAGCAACAGTCACACTGGATGCTAAAGCAGTTTCGCAATTGGTTGCTAACAGCTCGCGCTACAATGTTTTCGCATTGGTTGATGCCACGCTTGCCGGGCAAAGCCTCAGAGCCATTAGAATGCTGCAGGGCCTCGCTGCTGAAGGCAGTGAACCGTTGATGATTCTGGCGATGCTATGCAAGGAACTGCGCAGCCTGACCATGCTGGCTGCAAAAGTAGAGGCAGGTCAGAGCATCGCGTCAGTTCTGCAGACTGAGCATGTATGGAGCAACCGAAAACCCTGTGTAACTGCGGCGCTGGGACGTTTAAGCACCACATCTCTGCAGAATTTGCTGACTCAGGCCGGTCGCGTCGATCACTCCGTCAAGGGCCTGCTGAGCTCAGATCCCTGGCGTGAGCTCAGCGACCTTGTTCTACTGACAGCAGGTACAGAAACGGCAGTAACTCGTTATCATTCGCTCTTAAAGTAAACGCAGCTTAGATTCCTATACGAGCCAGACTGTCTATTACCTCTCTCAGCAACTTCTCAGCAATCGGATGGTTCGCAGCAAAACGTGCCTCTAATGCGATCGCATCATCAAGCACCGGGCTGTTGCGCTGCTCCGAAGATTCAATCAGTTCATCAATATCCTGCTCGAGCTTACGAATCAGAGCCAATGTCTCTTCATCCACTTCCCCAGTTCGGGCCAACTCAAGCTGCAATTCACTTAATAATAATCTGACTCTTTGCTGGCTCACAAATAATACTCCGATCAAACCATGATGTAATCGATATTACTCAGCCAGGCTGATTCATACAAGTGATCGTATTGTTTAAATTGCGCCCGCAGGCAGGATGCCCAGGCACCCTGCAATGCGCGAACTCTGTAGCTCAATCTTAACCAACCTTCGCCACTCTGGAAAAGCTTCGCTCTTTCAATCGTTTGTTGAAGCGTCGCTCTCTGCTCTTGTATTCCAGCCAATATTTGGGAATATTCAAAAGCAGTTGCCAGCGCCTTGTGTAACTTAAGCGAATACCTGCATGAGTTTTAGCTCCAGACATGACCATAGGAGGACCTTCGTATAACAGCTGAGTACCCGTCAGGCTATATAAGTGTTTGGCATTCTCATTTCTCAAATCTGACATCATGAGAACATACTGCTTCTTCGACATAAACGTATCCCAGATCAAGTTCATCCAGACCTGGTATCTTTCTGCAGCAGTCTTTAAGCGTGGACTGATCCAGAATCCGTTCACTTCCATCATTTCATATTGATCGTTCTTAAAAAATTCATGTTCGCTTTTTACTTCATCTGGAACAAACATAAGACTTCTGAAAGCTGGCTTTGTCACCAGCATATACCCGGCCACCATCTCATCTTCGATAAAACCAGCAACAATCCTGCTGCGGGCCGAGTAGTCGTATGGCAACTTTACTCTTACGTAGGTTTCAAATTTGCACAAAAATTTTTCAATATCTTCATCTAATATCAGGGTTCTGAACTTAATGGCTTCCATTTTTTAATCCTTGGTAGGAACATTCCTACAGCTTGAACATAGTTTTCGTACTCCTCAGAGTACACGCTTCTCAAGATAACTTTCTCTTCCTTTCTAGCCGAAAGTATGTAAAAAGCTATCAAGTAGAACAGTGAAATCCACAAAGCAGGCGAATTAAACAGCAAACTGCTGCTAAGCCATACCAGGATGTAAGAGATGTAAAATGGATGTCTGACTATTTTGAATGGACCTGAAGTTACAATACTTCCCACCCGGTCACTGAATGCAAAGTCCAAAGATTTTGCAGTGAGAATTGCCCACCAGAAAATCAGTAATCCACTTAAATAAAGGAAAAAGGAGACATAAACCAGCAAAGGCGACAAGCCTGCAGCGTTTGTCATATAGTAAATTGTGAACAGTATCTGAATTGCAACAGCCAGATCATACATGATCAGACTCAGCTGTGTCGTACCTGAATTAACTTTGAAAAATCTGGGTCTTCAGGAAAATTAGTGGGCGAAAATCAGCCTAAATCGGCACGACAATGAAGGAACCAGGTTAACAATGAGGGGTGCATCCTGCCCCCTGACTCTGTAATGATGTGAGTGCGAACAAACGTC
>Ga0209702_10003162_pt1 | contig 26541 bp, 28 predicted proteins | sample FRY01_FD_187210 | JGI IMG/M metagenome (GOLD analysis project Ga0209702, IMG submission 187210) | Freshwater microbial communities from Lake Fryxell liftoff mats and glacier meltwater in Antarctica - FRY-01 (SPAdes) (version 2) | ecosystem: Environmental > Aquatic > Freshwater > Ice > Glacier... | reverse complement strand
AGCGCGCATTCTGTTTGGCTGAGCGCTTGGCGATGTCGATGCCTTGATCGCGAATGGCTGCCTGGAGGAAGGCGTCATCGAGCTTGGATTCGCTCAGGCTGCGGTCGATGCGCACCATGAGATCGCGTTGTTCGCGGTAATCCAGCGGGCCATAAACCGTAGGAAGTGCTGGACGCAAGGCGGGCTGAAAGGCAATGATGGTGGACATTCGTGACTGGGTTGTTGCTCGATACTTCGATCATAGACCACGAATTTGGGGCATGAAGCGCTTTTAGTGTCTTCATGCCTCACTCATTTTTACCCTCAATCCCAGGTGGTTGCGGCTTTCCAGGCCATTGGGACAGGCTCTACGATCGCGGCGGTCTGCTCTCGTCCAACCGCGGTCGCCACACGCCCGCGGGTCGCGGCAACAGCCACGGGTTCCGGTGTGTGGTGGTGCGGTGAGTGTGGCTCCTAGTGTGGCCTCATGAGCTTGCCGGTTGTACTTTGAATTTTGACTGTTGAATCTTGACCCTTGAAAACCGGCGAGCGCAGCGATCCGACGAATTTTTTTAAGCATGAGTATCCCCGCCAAAGAACCACCGATCTACACCCTGCTGATGGAAGTGACGGGCTGGACGCTGGACCGCACAGCGGACATTCCGAAGAACGCGCGCTTCACGTTTGGCCAACGAGTGGACAACCTCACACTCGACGCACTGCAAGAGGCCGTGAGCGCGCTGCGCAGCCAGGCTGGCTATCCTCCGGCAGAAGCCGCCATCGCCGCCTTCCAGCAAGCCCGGCCTGAGGTGACGGTGAGGCGGTGAACGAGTGGCATGAATGACCGCGTTACCCAGCGCTGTTATGTCGTACCGGCTTTAGCCGGAATCCGCGTAAAGCTCCAGACCGCCTCAAGGCGGAACTACGGAACAGCGCTGGATCATTTGAACTGCACTTCATCTATTCGTAAGCCCTGGCCCACGGCCACCCGAATCGCCGCCCTCAAGCAAGCCCGGCCTGAGGTGACGGTGATGCGGTGATTTGGGTAGGGCGCGTTGTCCTCAACGCGCCGCCGTCAGGCCGGAAGACTTGGGGAGGACGGGAGGTGTGATCGACGCCGCCGTGACTTCGGTGGCGCTTGGGGGACCAAGCGGCCCTGCCTTTGCGCGGCGCTGCTTTTTTCACTCGTCGTGCATTATGTCTGTCACAAACGCCGCCATTTCGGGTGCCTGCTTATGAAGCCTCCGTGATGCCATGAAGCAGAAGCGCGCACCCCCTTTGACTCCGGCCGAGTTGCTGGTGAAGTGCGAGCTGTTGCATCTGAAGCTGATCTGCGGCGGCCAGGAGCCACCACCCGGCAGCCGCACCCTCGGGGTGGGTCAGCCGCATAGGCAGGGTGGGAGGAAAAGACCGTCACCCTGCGGCGGCAGGTGAGTCACCCTGTGCCGGGATGAGGGTGCCTATGCTGCGACAGGAGGGTCAGGGTCATGCGGGCTGATAGTCACCCTACGGCGGCAGGTGAGTCAGGGTACGGCAGTCGCATAGGCAGGGTGTTTTTGCCGGAGAGTCACCCTGCTGCCGCAGGTGAGTCAGGGCCTTGAGAACGCAGAACAATCCATCCACTAAACCCCATGCCATACGATCCAAACGAACCACAGCCCACCACGCCGCTCGATGCCGTGCAGATGCGCGGCCAACTGACCGGCCTCAAAGCCATCATTGATGCCATCCTCACCCTCACCGCCGCCCAGGTGGACGGCGTGAGCGCCGTGGAACCCGGCAACCCCGCGAATGCCTCCGTGAATGTGAATGGAAACACTTGGCACTTCACTTTTGACATCCCACGCGGCAACGACGGCGCTCCTGGCGAGGTGAGCCTGAGCGACCTGAACAACGCCATCTCGAATGCGGTCAGTGACACGAGCCACAACACGAATGCAGTGAGCACGCTGGACACGGCGTTTGCCGATCCTGATGTGGAAGCCCTGCGGCAGGCCTACAACACGCTGGTGCTGGAACTGCGGCGGTGATCATGGAGTGCCGACGAGTCGTCGGCTTGCCGATTTGCAGGGCGACGAGTCGTCGCCACTCCATAAGATCAATCCAGCGCACTCGCGGTGCCGTCCGCCTGCTCGGGCGCGGACGGCAGCAGCAGCGCCACGGCGGTGGCGGGGATGAAGAGGAAGCCGGCGTAGAGCAGCGCGGTGCGGAAGTCGCCGACCTTCACGAAGATGCCGAAGAACACCGTGCCAGCGGCGGCGAAGATGCGGCCGATGTTGTAGCAGAAACCGGAGCCGGTGGTGCGCAGCAGCACGGGGAAGAGCGGCGGCAGACACATGGTGAAGAGGCCAAACAGCCCCTGGCAGGCACCGATGACGGCGAACTGCCATTTGGTGACCTCCCAGCTCCAGGGTTGCGAAAAGGAGAACCACATGATGGCAAAGTAGGCCAGCATCATGCCGACGATGGCATTGCGGTAGCCGAAGAGCTTCGCCAGACCACCGGCGATGTAGTTGCCGATGAGGGAGCCGAACATGATCCACATCAGCGCCGTCACCACGGCGGCGTCCTTGCCCGCTTTGTCGAGCGGGGCGATCTCCGGCAGGCTGAGCACATGCTTCTGCTGCCAGAAGAGGAAGGTCCAGTGCGCCGTCAATGACACCGCGCAGATGATCATCACCCGCCACGTCACGCCGCGCACGGCGGGGCTGAACAGGGCGCTGATTTTCGGCACCACCTGGCCCTCCCGCGCTGCGGTCCATTCCTCGGTTTCCGGCACGGCTTTGCGAATCCACAGCGTAATCAAGGCGGGCAGGATGCCGATGAGGAAGATGTAGCGCGGCTCGTGGCCCGCTAGCAGCCAACCCGCGAGGCAGGCCAGCAGCACGCCGCAGTTCACCGCGCTTTGCAGCGTGGCGGCGATCCATGGCCGCCATTTTTTCGGCCAGGTTTCGGACAGCAACGACGCACCAACGGCCCACTCGCCGCCGATGCCCAGCGCGGCCAGGAAACGGAAGATCATGAGATGCCACCACTCCTGCGCGAAGAAGGACAGCCCGGTGAAGCAGGCGTAGGTCAGGATGGTCAGCGTCAGCGCCCGACTGCGGCCCAGCACATCGCCAATCCGCCCGAAAAACGCCCCGCCCACGGCCCAGCCGACGAGAAACGCGGCCTGGATGATGGAGCCATGCGTGCCCACGGTAGGATCACTCTCCGGCACCAGCATGAGCTGCGCGACGAAGGCGGTGGCCACCAGCGTGTAGAGATGCATGTCCAGCCCGTCAAACATCCACCCCAGCCACGCGGCGAGGCCAGAACGGCGCTGCTGCGGTGTCAGATCGCGCAAACGGGTGATTTCAGGGGCGGCTGGCTGGCTCATGCGGGCGCGAGTGTTTCGCAGCCCGTGCAAATGGCAAGCGCTTTACCGCTCCTTCGACAGCTTGTTATACTTCTCCACCAGCGTGTTGAACTCGATGGTGCGGGCGTTGAGTTTTTCGATGGCGGAGTCGCGTTCGCGGGCAAGCTGTTTGAGCAGGTCGTTCTGCTTTTCCAACGCGGTGTTTTGCGCGGTGACGGCGGTGTTGTGCTCTTTGAGCGCCTCGCTGCCTTTGCCGAAGGCGAGCTGGGTCGCCGCTAGGCCCTGCTGCACCTGCATGAGCTCGCGCATGTAAACGGCGATGACGATGCCACGGGCGACGGAATCGTTCGAGAGGTCGTTGTACTCGCGGGTGACTTCGACCAGCTTCGCCTCGACCTCGGCACGCAGCTCGGTGAGGCGCTCGATTTCCTTCTCGTACTCGCGCACCTTGCGCTCGGCCTCGACGCGCAGGGCGTTTTCGGCTTCGAGGCGTTTCACCAGATCGGTGATGTGGCCGCGCAGGCGGGCCTCGCGCTGCCACTGCACGACGCAGACGGCGCAGAGGCCGAGCGTGATGAGAACGAGCAGCGTGGTGAGCAGGCGCTTCATGGCGGCGGAGCGGCAGCGGCGGTCGGTTTGACGTTGAAGGCGACCTTGGTGAAGCCGACGCGCTTGGCCGCATCGAGCACCTTCACGAGGTCAGCGTAACGGGTATTCACATCAGCGCTGATATACACCGACGTGGCGGGATCTTGGCCGAAGCGTTCGGACAGTTTGCGGTCCAACTCGGGCAGCGTGATGGCGGACTTGTCGAAATAGACATCCCCAGCGGCGTTGACGGCCAGATTGATCATGTCGGGCTTGAAATCCGACTGCGCGGCGGCGGCGACGGGCAGATTGACCTTGATGGTGTGCTGCTTGCTCATGGTGAGGCTGACCATCATGAAGGAGGCGAGCAGGAAGAACATCACGTCGATGAGCGGGATGATCTCGAGACGCGTTTTGCGCTCTGGGAGTGGCGAGTGGAGTTTCACTGAGAAGTTCTCGGTTCGCGGTTCTCAGTTCGCCGTTTTGGCCCCGACTTTGTCGAAGCCATGCTGTGCGGCGAGAATCAGCACGTTGTTGGCGGCGGCTTCGAGGTCGAATTTCAAGGCGGCGAGGCGGGCGTAGAAGTAGTTCATGGGCACCAGCGTGCCGATGGCGATGCCGAGACCGGCGGCGGTGGCGATGAGGGCTTCGCCGATGCCACCGGTGACTTTTTCGACGGCAAGTTCGCTGCTGCCCATGCTGGTGAAGCTGCCCATGATGCCGGTGACGGTGCCGAGTAGGCCGAGCAGCGGGGCAAGCGTGACGATGGTATCCATGGCGCTCAAAAAGCGACCGGCGTCACGCAGTTCCTGCCCGGCGGCGACTTCCAGCGCGCCCTGCATGCTGGTGTGGCGATGCTGCAGGCCGTGATGCACCATGCGCACGACCGGATCGCTCGATTGGGCTGATTGCGTGATGGCTTTGGTCAGATCGCCAGCCTCCAGGATGACATACACTTCATCGAGCTGTTTGGGCGAGCGTTTGGTGGCGAAGCGCAGCCACCAGAAGACGCGCTCGATGAAAATGCAGACGGCCACCAAGGTGACGACCGCGATGGGATACATGATGGGACCGCCTTTGAGAAAGAGATCGACGGCGGCGTTGGCGAATATGGGAGAGTCGGGCACAGGGCTGAGGGCAGAGAGTTTAGCGCAACTTGAAGGTGAGCGGGAGAGTGAAGCGTTTGGCGGCACCGCCGGGCCAGCGCCAGTTACGCCGCACCCAGGCGGCGGCATGGTCATCAAGGGCGCTGAAGCCGGTGCTGCCGATGACGCTGACGCCTTCCACGGCACCGGAGGGACCGACGCTGATGCTCAGGCGCACGGTGCCCTGCATGCCGGCGCTGCGGGCAAAACTCGGATAAGGCGGCGAGGGAGTGACTAGCTTGCCGCCGCTGCCAGTGGCGCCACTGCCGCCGATGGAGCCGGGACGCGGAGTCGTGGACGGTGTGCCACTGCTACGAGCTACCGTGGGGCGCGGCGGAGCCGGTGCTGGCTTGGGTTTGACCACGGGATCAACAGGACGCATCGCGTCTTCGATTTTGGGAGCCGTGGGAATGGCAAAGATGTCTTCCAGGGTCATCGCTTCGGCGATTTCAGGCAGGTCGAGATTTTCCAGCGGTGTCTCGATAGCCTCGGGAATTTCGACCGGCAGCACGTTTTCCTCCGCAGCCTCCTGCTCCTCAGTGGCGGCGAGCGATTGGAGTTCCGCCATGGAGGTCTCGATCATCGGGAGTTCCTCCGCCAAGCCGAGATCGGCCAGTGTCTTGAGGTGAATCGGCGGCAGGTCGGCGGCGAACATGCCGACGATGCCGACCACCAGAAAGCTCAAGCTGATGCCCACGATCCAGGACAGGGTGATCACCGCCTGCGCCGCAGTCTGCCGACGCGAAACGAGCGCCGCCGGAGCGGCAGCAGGCATGGCAGAGGTGCTGGAACGAACGAGGCCCATGGCGGGCAGAGTGTGTAGCGTTGAGGAGGTCATTGCACAAGACGGCAGCAGAATCGGAGAGTGAAACGCAACGAAAGACTGTCAATTTGCAATTGCGACTCAATCGCAAATAAATACTTGCGCGACGATTCAAGCCGCCCACTATCGGCACTCCTGCGACAGAATCTCAGTATCAACTCAACATGAAACCCCAATCCATCTCCTCTCTCCCCAGCATTGCCGGACCCGCGATGGCCGCCGCTGCGCTCCTCTTCCTGGCTTTCGCCTCCCACGCTCGCTCCCAAACGGTGAGCGATCCCGGGCGCAAATCAGCCCGCCCGCCAGCCGCCGCAGCGCAGCTCCCCGAGGTCACGATCACGGCGGATGCCGAGGAACCCGCCATCAAAGTCCCCTATCTCCCGCCGGTGGAAGGCACCAAGATTTACGCGGGTAAGCGCACCTCGGTGATCGAGATGAAAGCTCTGCCGCAGATCGTTTCCAACAACTACCGCCAGGCCTTCGCGCTGACGCCAGGATTGCTTATTTCCGAAGAGTCCACTCCGCTCTTCAGTGCGGGCTATCGCGGCCTCGGCAGCCCAGACCGCACGCAGTTCATGCACGTCTTGCAGGACGGCATCCCGATCACCGCCGATCCCATCGGCTACCCGGAGGCCTACTGGACACCGCAGTTGGAGTCGGTGCAGCGCATTGATTTCCTCCGCGGTGGTGCCGGCCTCATGTACGGACCGCAACCAGCCGGGGCGCTGAACTACGTCACGCACATGCCGCGCACGGACCGTGAGTTTGGCTTCCAGCAGAATTTTCTCGCTGGCACCGATGACCTGATCTCTTCCTACACCGCCGTGGATGGCACCATCGGCAAGCTGGGCTACCACGCCTTCTACTCCCACCGCTCCGCCGATGGCTTCCGCCAGGCGAACAGCGACTACGAGACCAACAGCGCCCGTGCCAAGCTCGTCTATCAGCAGGACGAGGACACGCGCTGGATTTTCGGTTTCGATGCCTTTGAGCTGGAAAATGGCGAACCCGGTGGTTTGAGCGAGGCACGCAATGCCGCGGACCGAACCCAGACCGTGCGCTTCAATGACCGCTTCAAAATCAGCCGCTATGCGATGAGCCTGGAACTCCAGCACCGCATGTCATCCGACACCGAACTCAGCGTCAAAACCTGGGCCGCTTATTACGACCGCTGGAGCCGCAGGCAAAACGGCGGCGGCTTCGGCACCCCACCCTTAGGAGCTACTACCAGCATTCAGCGCCAGGAGTTTTATAACTGGGGCATCGAGCCGCGCATCCGCCACGATTACGAGGCCTTTGGTGGCAAGCACACCCTCACCGGTGGCCTGCATTTCTACATATCGCATTCGCCCCTCACGTCTAGAACCGGCGCGACCCCCACCGCCAACGACGGTGTGATCGTGAACGACGCGCAACGCGATGTGATCTACGGCTCCTTCTTCGTCGAAAACAAGTTCACCTTCGGCCGCTTCAGCATCACGCCCGGTTTCCGCATGGAGCTGGTGAATCAAAACATGGTGCTGCAAAACTTTGCGCCAGGTGCCGTGCCGGAGACCAACAACAGCAAGCTCGACACGCAGCCGCTCTTCGGCCTGGGCCTAGCCTACGACCTCGGCAGCCAGTCCGCGATCTACGCCAATGTCTCCCAGAGCTACCGGGCCACCACCTTCGGCCAGTCATTGATCCCCGCCGTCGGCGGCACCGCCAATGACGCCGCGCCCGGCCTCGGCTGGCATTACGAGCTCGGCGTGCGCGGCACGCCGCGCCGCTGGTTCACCTATGACTCCGCCTTCTTCCTCGTCGATCTGGACAACAAATTCGGCACCGCCGGTCCCAACCTCACCAGCGTGGGCCGCTCCATCAACTACGGCTGGGACGGTGCGCTCCAATTCGACGTCATCGGCGCTCTCGACACCGCCAATGGCACCCATCGCGGCGACCGCCTCGGCGCACTGAATCTCTACGCCAACGCCTCCCTCCTCGAAGCCCGCCTCAGCGGCGGCCCCAACGACGGCGGCACCCCGCAGTTCGCCCCGCCCTACATGATCCGCACCGGCGTCATCTACAGCCGCAAGAACAACTTCAAGATCGCCTTCCTCGGCACCCTGATGGCCGGCCACAACGGCAGCGACACCGCCACGCCCACCTTTGAAATCCCCGCCTACACCACCTGGGATCTCACCGCCGAAATCCCCGTGACCCAGCACCTCACGCTCATCGGCGGCTTGAACAACGTCTTCGACAAAAAGTATTTCTCCCGCGTCAACGGCGGCGGCATCGACCCCGCCTACGGCCGCAATTTCTACGTCGGCGGCAGCGTGAAGTTCTAATATTTTGGTTGGTGAGTCCCTGTGGGGGCGGCAGTGGTGTGCCGCTTTCACAGGGATTTTTTGTGGGCCGCTCCAAGGCGTGACGGCATCCCGCCGTCAACATCATCGGGCCGTGATCGGAGCACAGCCCCGGCGAGATGCCGCTCGCCCGTGCCAGCCATACTTGCCTCATCCCGATGTGCGGCCGCACCGGTGAGCCAGGGCTTCACCTGCTCGAAGAACACCACCTTGCCATCCGCCGTGCATTCCTGGCGCAGCGACTCCAGCGCATGCGCCAGCACGGTGACAGCCCACTGCCGGTCAAACGCCGCCTCGGGCGAAAGCGCCTGCGCATCGGGGATCGCTCGCACAGCGGATGCATCCTCGTCCAACAACACCGGCACCACGCCGCCGCCGCGTTTCAACCGCTGCGCGGCCTCGCGCTGATGGGAGAGAAAGTGCTTCACCGCACCGAGCAGGTAGGAACGGAAGCGTCCCTGATCACGCTCCGCCGTGCGGATCGTGCCACCGGCGAGCATCTGCGCAAAGAACGCATGCGTCATCTCGCGTGCGGCATCCTTGTCGCGCAGTTCGCATTTCAAGAAGACGAGCACCGGCTCGTAATACGCATCACACAAATCCGCGAGCGCCTTGCGCCCATCTTCCGAATCGGCCTTCGCGCAACGCACCTGAGTCCACCGCGTGGTGTGAAACGAAGCGCGAGCGGGAATGGGGCGTGTGTCCTGGCGCATGGCAGATGAGCGAGCGTGGCACAGGCGCGGCATGTTTACTAGCAGCGCCAACAGACTGTGGTCACCGCCCGCGCCGCCGTTTGCGCAGGGACTGCAATACCGGCTTGAAACGCCGGAGGAATAGATCCTCGGCCTCCAGCGTGCCGATCAGCAGGATACGACCCGTCTGCGGCAGCACGCAGTCTGGTGGCGGATTGACGAGGCGTTCGCCATCCTTCTCCACCGCGATCACGCTGCAGCCGGTTTGCCTGCGGATTTCGAGCTGGTCCAGCCGCTTACCCGCCATGGAGGGCGGAATCTCTGTCGGAAACACGTTCACACCTTCGGCCAGTAGTAGGTGCTCGGCATCGCGCAGTTGATTGAGGATCATGTTAGCCCCCATTGAGGCATAGGAGAGCACGAGGTCAGCCCCGGCGCGCAACAGCGTGGGCACGTTGCGGTCGCGGGTGCTGCGGGCGAGGATCTGCCACTTGTGGCGCAGGCGGCGGAAGAAAATCGTCAGCGCCACATTGGTGTCATCATCGTGCGTGGTGATGATCAGCGTGGTGGCCTCGCGGACGCCGGCGCGTTTGAGCGTGTCCATTTCTTTCGCATCCCCAATGACCGCGTCCGGGATGGAAGCCACGCGCTCCGGCAGGATTTCGATGATCTTCGTGTGCTCGACGCCCAGTCCGCGCAGCGCATGATAGGTGGCCCGGCCCACGCGGCCACCGCCGATGATCACCACCTTCGGCTCCTCCTGCATCGTGGTGGAAAAGATGGCGTTGAAGCGGTCCAACTGCTGCCGCGTGCCCGCCATCACGAACACCGTCTGTCCGGTGATCTCATTCCCGGGGTCCGCCATCTCCAGTCGCCCCCGGTTCCAGGTGCCGATCACATTGACCCCGGTACGCGAGCGGATCTGGCTCTCCGCCAGCGTGCTGCCCACGAGTGACGTGCCTGCGGCACAAGCCTCCGCGATCAGCAGGCCGTCAAGGTTCCCGATCACATGAGCGTCCGAGTCGCGAATACTCACCCGCCGGGCCAGCGCCGCCCCCATCAGCTCCTCCAGCCGCAGCACCATCGTGGCGCCCGCCAGCTCCAGCACATCCCGCGCCGCGTCCGACGAGGCGGTGGCGACGATGGGCATGTTCGCAGCCAGCTCACGGGCGGTGAAGGTCACGTTGGTGTTGACCGAATCACTGCGGGTGGTCACCAGCAGCGCCGCCTGGTCGATCCGCATGCGCCGGTAGGTTTCGGGGTCATCTAGCTCGCCCACCGCGCCCTTGATGCCGCGCTCGTCCAGTGCCAGTGCCTCCGCCGCCGTGGCGCACAGCACGGTGTACAAATGCCCGTATTTTTCCAGCATCGGGATCAACGCTGCGGCCACCGCGTCATGCGCCGTCAGCAGCACATGCCCCCGCGTGTCCGGCGGCAGTTCACGCGGGGCGCGCGCATCAGCCTGTGCCTTCATCCACGGCGCATAGAAAAACTCGATTAAGGTAAAGGGCAGCAGCACCAGCATGAACACCACGCCCGTGCCCGTCACCACGATGGAAAAAACACGGCCCGCATCCCCCGCGAAGGTGATGTCGCCAAAGCCCAGCGTGGTCATCACCGTCAGCGTCCAGTAGAAGCCCGTCACCCAGGAGTGATGCTGCCCCTCGCGCTCCATCAGCACATGAAACAGCACGCTGAAGGCCGTGATCAAGCCCAGCAGCACCAGCAGCACCAGCAGCACCAGCAGCAGCTTCACCAGCGTCTTCAAGTTCGCCCGGCTGGTGCGGTCACGCAAAACCGTGGTGATGACAGACATCAGTCCCTTCATAAGCGCACACTCTGCCCCGCGATGCCTTCAGCGCAAACCATCACCGCCGAAATGGCGACGCAGGCATGCCCGCGCCGTTGAAAAGCGTGGCGGGCGCGGATGTATATCGTGAATGATCTCACGGCACCTGCGGGAAGAGCGTCATGCCAGAATTTCCTCCACCACCCTGCCCAGATCACCGCGCAAACGTACATCACGGCTGGCAAAGGGGTAGGTGAGCTTTTCCATCTTCAATCCAAGCAAATGCAAGATGGTGGCGTGGAGATCAAGGATGCTGACTTTACCATCGGCCGCCTCGGCTCCGATATCATTGGTGTCGCCGTGACGGTGGCCGCCTGTGACGCCGCCGCCAGCCAGCCACATGGAGAACCCTTTGTTGTTATGGTCGCGTCCGCCATTGTTGCTGCGCGGCGTGCGGCCAAATTCACCACCCCAGATGATGAGCGTGTCATCCAGCATGGAGCGCTGCTTTCACCAGCACACGTGGGGTGAGCGGGTTCGCAGGAGAAGTCAGCCATGCGGCCAGTTGCAGCCTGCCACTTTCCTGCTCACGAATCGGCAACAGTGTTGGCAGGCCTGGAATCGTCACCGCACCGCGTGGCACCAACGGCCCCACCAGCTCGAGGTCTCCACGCTCACGCAAGGCACAGTGAACGGCCGCCGTTTCCCCCATCTCCATGCAAGTGTTCATGTCGATGCTGATTTTGGCCAAAGTGCGCTGCTTGACAGACATTACATCATCACCATTGCCCTCCATCATGCCCACCTTGTCACTCCGCTGACCCACCTTGATTTCCTTGCCCGTGCTGCTTGCCAGCGAATTGATCCCCGCCAGTAACGCCCGGCCCTCCAGACTTTCCCGCTCCACGGGAGACTTGCCGCGGTTGCTGCGCATGGGCTTCTTGCTCATTTCCTCTTGGTCGCCAACGGCGAACCAGGTTTTGCTGCTCAAAAAGATGCCTGCCAGCGCATAGTAATCCGTTTGCTTCACCGGATCTCCACGATGGTCGTGACAGCGCGCGCAACCCACCGTGAGCCCCATGAAAGCGCGTGTCGTGGTGTCAATTTGCTCATGCACGCGGTCCATCACAAACTGCGGCTTGCCCATCATGGACAGATCGTTCGCCCCTAGCGCCAGAAAGCCGGTCGCCAACAGCATGTCAGGCGGCGCCTGCGGTGGCAAATCGCCGGCAACCTGCTCTGCCACGAAACGGTTGTAGGGCTTGTCTGCATTGAGAGCATCAATAACCCAGTCGCGATAGCGCCATGCCAGCGGCAGTGCCAGCGGCCGTTCACCGCCTGCGGTGTCTGCATAACGCACCACGTCCAGCCAATGCCGCGCCCAGCGCTCGCCAAAGCGTGGTGAGTCCAGCAATCGCTTCACCACCTTCGCGTAGGCGGCGTCCAAGGCGTCTTTGTCATTGATGAATGCGTTGATCTCCTGCGGAGTGGGAGGCAATCCAGTGAGATCAAAACTCACACGGCGAAGCAGCAAATAGCGAGCCGCATCCGGATTGGGCTTCAATCCCGCATCATCCAACTTTCCCAACACAAACCGGTCCAGTGGATCATTGGCCCAGCCTGAATCATTGACCGCCGGTGTTGGCGGATTCGCAATCGGCTGCAAGGCCCACGGCACATCGTCTGCATGAAGGCATGTGGCGCACAGAAGCAGGCCGATGACGAATTTCATGGCAGAGGTGGTTCAATTTTACTTGGTCAATCATGTCCACCAAGGACAGGACATGCGGCAAGCAATCTACTTGCTCAAGCTTTGCTTTGAGTGTCCTCCGAAACGAAAGTTTGTAAAATGTGAAAATTTAAACTGGCTGCCGTATGTCCACCGCTGGCAGCACTGCCGAAACGGCGAGGCGGGCAGGTCGGCACCGTTGAAGAGTGTGGCGGCGGGGTTGTCCCTCCACGCATAGCGGACCCACTTCAGATCAGCGACCGCTACAGATGAGTCAATGAATCGCGTTGTCGCCAATGGTAGGCGTCTGCGGTTCAGTGGCAGCGGTGAGCGCATCGAGTTTGAGCGACCACCGGCCCTACGCAGCAGCCTGGGAGGACAAGGTGAGTGGCAGGAGGGATGCGAGAGTCTTCATGGCGTGAGGGAATGAGTTGCGGCTTGCCAACGCGGCGGCCTGCACGATTGATGCAGGAATGTCTGCCGCACTTTTTGCCGCCGGTCTGGGGGATGTGATCCGCTCCTGCTACCTGAACGCCAGCTACCGCGTGCTCAGCGCGGCCACGCAGCCGGTGCCGGTCCTCATGGCGTCGCACAACCCCTTCGCGATCGAGATCTTCCGCCATCACCGCAACGCGAAAAACTTCATCCTCTACGACCTCGCGCACAAGTTTGAGGAGTTCTTCAACGCCGGGCTGCGCGGGGTGGACATCAACCGCGCGCTATGCGGCTTTGCAGGTGTGGACCATGCGCAGTTGATCCGTGGCAGCGCGGACGGGCATGTGCCGGTGTTTGACGCGCCGGACGAGGTCGGTTCACAGGGGCACATCGTGTTCCAGCCATTCGCGGGGAACGCCTCCTACCGCTCGCTGCCGCCGGCGCTGATCGAGCAGACGGCGCAGGTGCTGCGCCAGTTGCCATGCCAGGTGTTTGTGGTGACCCGCAGCTACTTCCGGCCCGGGGCAAAGGGAAAAACCATTCATGCCGCCGAGGATGCGCGATCTCTGGAAGGCGGAAACATCACCGTGCCGGACAACCTGACCGTGCCCGCCACGCTGAACCTGATCAAATCCTGCCGCGCCTATGTGGGAAGCTGGAGCAGCCTACAGCAGGCCGCGTGGTTCGAGAACAAGCCCGTGGCGGTGTTTTACCCGGAAAACTACATCGGCGTGCAAAAGCACACCGCCTACGCCTTCGGCATGGGCCGCGACAACACGCTGGGCTGCGAATACCCGCAGGTGGACTCGGCAGAGCTGACGGCATTTCTGCAGCGCTGGTGATTCAGCGGCGGGCAAACTGCCGCAGCACCTCGAAATGCCCCGCCGCCTGGCTGATGTCCGCCGCCAGATCCTCCATGCGAATCTTGTAGGGTGAATCGACCGGCGTGATGAACGGTACCCGGCTCACGCGGGCAAAGACCATGCCGTGATAACGTCCGGTGATAACGAAACGCGAGTGGGCGATGGTCGCAAAGGCCGCCGGCGGAACTGAACGAGCGATGATCTGGGACTGCGGAAAACGTTCCACCGCCTCCGCGAGCAGCCCCTCATCATCCACCGGAGCGCCCATGCCCAGCCAGCGCACCGGCGTGTCGCTAGCGGCAAACTGGCGCAGGTAATGATTGAGCAGCACGTTCCGCGCATTGACGAGACCTGCGGGAACCAGCGTGACGGCCTGCGGCGTCGTTTCATCTGGTTCAACCGCCGGTTGATACAAATAAGCCGCGTCAGGAAAGAACTTCGCGTCGTCACGGCCGCTGATTTCCTGCGCGATGCGCACGCAGTTCGGCGAGCGCAGCGTGATGAAGGCCGCCTGCTGCAAGTATGGCACCCACGGCTGTAGCGCGACGGCGTACTCGGCCTCACGGTTGATTTGAAACTGAAAGCCGCAGGAGGAGATACCCCACTGGATGCCGCGCTGGATGGCGGCGTCCATGTAGAATTTCATGCAGCGGAAGTGCGGCGATTCTGCATCCTCCGGCCCGTCTTTGGGATTGTTGTACAAAATGCCGCCACCGCCCAGCACCAGCAGGCCGAGATCGTCCGGCAGGCTGGCGGGGAGGTCAGAATTATAGAACAGCAGCTCATGCTCCGGCAATTGCTGCGCGAAGACGAGCGGATAGGTGTCGTCACCCACATTGCCGTACCCAGCAGCACCCACGAAGGCTATTTTCATGCGTGCATGAGCCTGCACCGCGTTTTGGCCTGAGCCACAGGAGCGAGGATGGCATGAAATTGCGCCGCAATTCTGCGCCAGTCATACGCGGCCTGACGCGCATGCGCGACGCCTTGTCTGGCGAGCCGCGCGCGGCGGGCTTTGCTCGCATAAAGCGACTGCAAGGCGGCTACGAACGGCGCATCATCCACGAGCGCGCCGGTGGTGTTAATCTCGGAGTTCATCAGCATGCGCGAGCATGGGATTTTCACCGCAGGCACCGCCCACTCGGACAAGGCCGAGGAATTCGGCACGATCTGCGGGATGCCGCAGGCCATACCTTCCATCGTGGTAAGACCCCAGCCTTCGCCGAGCGTGGTGGTCATCTGCACGTCGAGGCTGTTGTAAATGAGCCGCATTCTGGCGGCGTCCTCCATCCCACGCATGTCCGCACCGCCAGTGAATAGGAGACGATCCTCGACACCATGAAACGCGGCAACTCGGCGCAGGTTCCAGCCAGTGTCGTTCTCCGCGCAATGCAGCAGCAGCAGCGCATCGCGGATGCCATGTTGCTTAATCCAGTCGGCAAAAATTTGAATCGTGAGGTCCAGGCGTTTGCGCGGCTGGTTACGGTTGATGTTGCCAATGATGAAGGCGTCCACCGGCACATTGAGCCCAAGAAGCTGCTGCACGGTCTGACGATCCGTCGGATAAAACACGTCTGTGTCGATGCCGTGAGGAATAACCTGCCTAGTGCCGCTGAAACCGGCCTTCACCGCTTCTTGATGGCCGTAACGCGTGTACCACACGGCGGCATGCAGTTGGTTCAGATCGCGCATGGCCGCTGGATCAAGATTGCCGCCATCGACGGGCATATAGCCGATCACAGGCAGGCCAGCAGGCGCGAGGCGGACAAACTGCGCCACGTTCCACCAGTCGTTGTTGATGACGACGGCGGCGGGATCGAACTCGGCGCAAAGATGCTGAAAGCGATTCAGACCCCACATGTCCCCGCCCTGCCACGCAGGCATGACCTGATAGGGCAGATTGTGCGCGGAACCGTCGTAGTTGACACCTGAAACGACAACCTCCCAATCATGTCGCAGATGGTCCAATACTGCGTGGGTGACCGTGGCGAAACCGGTGGGAACGACTGCATCGCCGATCCAGAGCAGACGCGGCTTGCGATTTTTAGCGCCGGAAAAACGTCGGAACCACCCCTTGCGGGGAGATGTTGGTTCAACAGTTTCGGGGCTGACGACGGTTTCTCCACTGGCCATCACCGGCATAGTTTGGGCGGTAGTCTTGGCAATGGCTTTCACTTTCTTTTGAACCGGCTTGTCCCTGCCTTTTGTCACTTTGCTGGCGGTGGTTTTTTTCACGGGCTTCCTGGCCGCTTTGGCGGGACGACCGGCTGACTTGCTGTTCTTGGATCTCGTTTTCATATGGGTTGTGTTGGAGTGCGCTGAAAATGATTTCGCCCGCTAGTTTTCACGAATGGAGCAGGCCGGCATCAGCGCGCGCAGTTTCTCGACGACCGCAGGGTCGAGCGGCATGGGGGTATCGCCGATACGGAGCTGCGTGAGGCGTTTGCAGGTAAACAGATGCGGGATCGTGTCACGGGTGATCGTGGAGCAGGCGGTCAAATCGAGGCCGACGAGCGTGTCGATGGTGGCCAGGTGCCGGAACGCCTCCGGCGGTAACTCGGTGCCGTGGAGGCTCATGTTCTCCACTGTTCCCGCCTCACGAATCAGGGCCACCAGCTCCTCCAGCAAGGATTCGTCCGAGAGCGCGGCTCCGGTGAGGGCAAAACACACCCGCCACGCGGAGAAGCGACCGGCAGGCAGGGCGTCAGCGTGCCAGATGTCAGCACCGTTCCCCATGTCCTTCGCGTCATTGTCCGGCGTCACCAGATTGACGAACCCGTTATGAGCAAAAACCCAATGGGCGAGCTCTAACTGCGCCGGAGCAGGGGGGGCATTGGTGTTTCCGCCACAGGTGCTCCCTGCTGCGGCACGCCGGGCAGCCAGCCTGACTGCCAGGCGGCCACCAAACCCGCTCCCAGCAGCAGCACTGCGGCAGCCGAACAGGCGAAGCGATGCCTGCGCGGAGCGTGACCTTGGACAATTTTCAGTGTCAGCGCCCCAGTGGCGATGGGTCCCAATGGCACTCCCGGACTACTGACACCACTTTTCGCGGGCCGGCGGTAGTTCTTCCAATTGTTGTTATTGATCAGCAGCTTTTCCAGCACCTTCGTCATGTCGCTGACGTGCTGGTAGCGCTTGTCGGGGTCGTTCTGCATCGCCTTGCTCACCACCACGTCGATGCGTTTGTCCGAACCCGAAGGGATGGAGGGCGCTTCCCACATGCCCTTGGGCAGATGGCCGGTGAGCAGTTCATAAATCATCACGCCCAGCGAGTAGATGTCCGCGCGGTGGTCGATCTTGCAGCCCTGGTCCAGCGCCTCTGGCGCGATGTAGTCCGGTGTGCCCAGCGTCGTGCCGGTGGCGGTGTAGTTGCTGGACTGTGGACCGACCACCTTCGCTAGGCCAAAATCCGCCACCTTCACATTGCCACGTTCGTCGATGAGGATGTTCGCCGGCTTGATGTCCCGATGCACGATGCCGCGCTCATGCGCGAACTGCAGCGCCTCGCAGACCTGCGTGATGATCTTGAAAATCTGCTTCGGTTCGGGCGGGTCACGCTTGAGCAGATGCTGCAGGTCCATGCCGGAGACAAACTCCATGGCGTAGTACATCTGGCCGTCCGGCGTCTCGCCAAAATCATGCACCGCGACGATGTGCGGGTGGTTGAGCGCCGCCAACGCATGCGCCTCACGTTTGAAGCGCTCGCCAAAGCTCTCCTTGTTGCGGTGGACCTGCGGCAGCAGCTTCACCGCCACGGTGCGGTTGAGGCTTTTCTGCACCGCTTTATACACCGCGCCCATGCCACCGCAGTCGATGAACTCAATGAACTGATAGGCGGGAATCAGCTTGTCCAGCTCCGCCGTGGAGGGCGGAGTGAAGGGCTCGAACTTGAAGGCGTCCTCGCCGTTGTCTTGCGCCGGCTGCATGTAAACTCATTTAAGGGCCGCTGGTCGAGTTTGGCAAGGCATCCAAGCTGAGCGCCACAAAATAATCACTACAAATACAATGAGCGACCCGCTACTGGTCATCATGGATAAGACAATCCGGCAGCAGCACGCGTAGCTCATCCGTGATGGCACCGTCCCATGCTGGGGATGATCCGCCGATGCGGAGCAGCTTCAACTGCCGGCAGGCGGCGATGTGAGGAACCGCCGCCAAGGTAACTGCCGGACTGGCCGTGAGATCGAGGTTGGTGAGCGTCGGCATCAATGCCAGGCTCTCGAGTGCCTCCGCAGGCACCGTCGTGCCGCGCAGATTGAGATTGGCCACGGTGTCAGCTTCCTGGATGAGTTCGACGAGTTCTTCAAAGACCACCGCGTCTGCAATCGGTGCTTCGGAGAAGCATACCCGCCACACCGTGTAGGGCACCACCGGCAGTTCGACGACGGCATGGATGTCCGCCTCCTCACCCATGCGCCGTTCCGTGCTGCCAGCCGCCAGTACATTCACAAAACCGCCGCGCTCCACGACCCACCGGGCCAGCTTGGCCTGCTCAGGCGCGATGGCTGGAACTGCCGCTGCCGGAGTGGCGGATGGCCCCGTTTCGGGCGGCTGCCCGGCTGCCTCTGGCCTCAAAACCTGCCAAACGGCAAACAGCCCTGTTCCCAGTACCAAAAGACCAGCCAGCCAGAGCAGCGGGCGTTGGCGGGGAGCACCACCGCGTTTGAGCCGCAGAGTGACGGCGTCCATCGCCGCCTCAGCGGGCTTGTCGCCAGGAGACCGGACATCACTTTTGACGGAACGACGGTAGTTTTTCCAGTGGTCGCTGTTCACGAGCAGTTTTTCCAGCACCTGCGACATGTCGCTGACATGCTGGTAGCGCTTCTCCGGGTTGTTCTGCATGGCCGTGCTCACGACGACGTCGATGCGTTTGTCCGAACCTGAGCAGGCCGAGGGCGGCTCCCAGGTGCCTTTGGGCACATGACCGGTGAGCAGCTCGTAAATCATCACGCCCAGCGAGTAGATGTCCGCACGGTGGTCGATCTTGCCGCCGTGGTCGAGCGCCTCCGGCGCGATGTAGTCCGGCGTGCCGAGTGTGGCCCCGCTGGCGGTGTAATTGTCGGCCTGCGGCCCGATGACTTTCACCAACCCGAAATCGGCCACCTTCACATTGCCACGCTCGTCGATGAGGATGTTCGCCGGCTTGATATCGCGATGCACGATGCCGCGCTCATGCGCGAACTGCAGCGCCTCGCAGACCTGCGTGATGATCTTGAAAATCTGCTTCGGTCCGGGCGGGGCACGTCTCAACAACTGCTGCAGATCCATGCCCGGGACGAACTCCATGGCGTAGTACATCTGGCCGTCCGGCGTCTCGCCAAAATCATGCACCGCGACGATGTGCGGGTGGTTGAGCGCCGCCAACGCATGCGCCTCACGTTTGAAGCGATCAGAAAAGGTGGCACGGTGCCGATGCACTTGCGGCAGCAGCTTCACCGCCACAGTGCGGTTGAGGCTTTTCTGCACCGCCTTGTACACCGCGCCCATCCCGCCACACTCAATGAACTCAAGAAACTTGTAGGCAGGAATCAACGTGTCCAGCTCTGCGGTCGAAGGCGGAGTGAAGGGCTCGAATTTGATGGTGTCTCCGCCGTTGTCTTTCCCCGACTGCATGACATGGAGTTAATGCGGTGGCGTCACACTTGGCAAGACCTCATGACAGCGGGCGTGCTTTCTGATACGCGGCCAGTAACTGCACCACGCTGCGCTCCCAGTTCAATTCCTGCGTGAGGCGCGCATGACCGGCGGCGGCAATGGCCTTGCGCCGGGGTGCATCATCCAGCAACTCAAGAATGGCAGCGCCAAGCAACTCGGCGCTGTTTTCCCTGATGTAGGCGGCACCTTCACCAGCGGAGAAACGGCCTTCGACGGTGCCAAACATGACCATCGGCTTGGCGAAGGTCATGTATTCGAGCACCTTGTTCATCGTGCAGTGGTCGTTGTAGGCGTTGATGGGATCGCAGGCGACGCCGAGGTCAATCGTGCGCAAAGCGCGGCATAAAAACTCATCGCTCACTCGGCCCGGCATGCTGATGTGGTCCTGGAGGCCGAACTGGTCGCGCAGCGTAAGGAGTTCGGCATGCTCCGGGCCGGAACCCATGAGGAGGAACTGCACATCGCTACGTTTTCGCGTGTGAATGATGTGTTTGGCGGCCTGGACGAGGTAATCCACGCCATCGGCGCTGCCCATGACGCCAATGTAGCCGACGAGGTGCTTTTTTCCGGCCCGCAAAGTGTCATCGGGCGCGGCGGCGGTGTTCATACGGTTCGGCGCGGTGCGCACGATGAAGGCGCAGTCGTCATGCAGTTTGCCGCGTTCTTTGACGGCGCGCAGCACGCTCTGATTGGTGGCGATCACGACATCCGCCAGCGCCAGCGTGCAGCGCTCGGCACAGCGCACGGCCCAGTACATGAGGCCGCGTTTGCCGAACTTCGCCTCGAACATTTCGGGCCAGAGATCATGCACGTCGAAGATGACCTTCACGCCGCCGAACAGCTTGAAGGGCAAGGCGACGAGAAAGAGCAGGTCGGGCGGATTGCAGAGGTGGATCACGTCAAAGCCGCCGCGTTTCCAGGCTTTGAGGGCGCAGCAGAGCTCGCCCCACAAGGCGGAGGCGTATTCGGAAATGAAGCCGCGTAAAGATTTGGCCTCGCCACTGATCCAGTGGCGGTAGATTTGAATGCCTTCGAGCACTTCCTCCGCCTGCGTGTAACCGCGCATCTGCGGGCAGATGACCGTCACCGCATGCCCGGCATCACGCAGCGCGCAGGCCTCCTGCCACACGCGTCGGTCGAACGGAACCGGGAGGTTTTCGACGACGATGAGGACGCGCATGGCGGGCTGAAACTAAGAGCCGGCGGCGGCTTTCGCAGCGCGTTGCTCTTTGGAGAGCCATTCAAACTTCAGTGTCTTGCCCTCTTTGGCACCGCCGCCGAAAAAGTCGCCCGTGTCCTTGAGCGTGACAAAAATGATGAAGCCAAAGAGCATCAGCGCACAGGCGGTCTGCACATATTCAAGGATGCGTCCCTGCGCCGGCTTCCGGCGGATGGCCTCGGCGATGGCCAGGGTGATGTGGCCGCCATCGAGCACCGGGAAGGGCATCATATTGAGGATGGCGAGGTTGATGTTGAACACGACGCTGAACCACAGCACGAGCCGCCAGCCATCGGGATGCTGGAACAGCTTGTAATAGAGTCGGCCGACGCCCACCGGGCCACTCATGTGCGCGGGACTGAGATCAGACTTGGGCGAGAACAATTTGGACACGAGGTTGCCCATGTGGCGCACGGCGTCGCTGATCTGCTCCTGGGGGGTGATGGTGATAGGCGTACGCTTGCCCTCGACGTCCCACTCGACGCCGATCATGGCGAACTCTTTTTTGTCATCCATGACCTCCTTCATGTTGTTCACTTCCGGAATGCGCGGCAACATCGCCATCTGCATGACCTTGCCGGCCCGGCTGATCTCGAGATTGAGGGTTTTGCCGGGATTTGCCTCCATGAAATCACGCAGACCGCCCATGCTACGCAGCGGCGCACCATTGACGCTAAGCACCAGGTCATTGACCTGCATGCCCGCTTCGTCCGCCGGGCCGTTGGGGGAAATCTTGCCCACCATCGGTGTCATCTGGCCTTCCATGCCGACGGTGCGCAAGTCGGGACGTTTGAAGATGGAGCGCCACCAGGAGACGGGGGCGGTTTTTTCAGCGTAATTGGGCCAGTCCTTGGGATTGACGTCGAATTTCAGTACCCCCTGCCCTTCACGCTCGACCTCAAAAGCGATGGTGTCGCCTTCACTAGCGACGACGCCCCAACGGACGCTGTCCACGAGTCCCTCGAAGCGTTTCACCGGCTCGCCGTCCACGGTCAGCACTTTGTCGCCGGGAAGAATACCGGCCTTGCCTGCCGGGCCGTCTTTGACGACGTAACCGACGGTAGTGGTGCTATGGCCTTCGCTTTGGGGCTTGCCCACCTGCCAGACGGCCACGGCGAATACACAAGCAAGCAGGAAGCTGAACAACGGTCCAGCGAAGGCCACGATGATCTTGTCCAGCGGCGTGATTGGTGGGAGCTGTTCGGAACTAGACTCGCCCTCAAGACCACCCATGGGGGCCATTTGCGGCAGGGCCACGAATCCGCCCGCCGGGATGCTGCCGAGGCCATATTCCACGCCGTTGATGGTCTTCTTCCACAGTGGCTTGCCGAACCAGATGTAGAACTTCTCCACCTTCAGCCCACGCCAGCGCGCGGCGAGGAAGTGACCCAATTCATGAACGACGATCATGAGATTGAACACCAGGATCACCTCCAGAATGAGGATGATGAAACGGATGATTTCACCGAAAGTGCCGAGAGAGGAAAGCCAAGCCATAAAGAGGAGAGAAAAAGCCGGCGGCACCGAGGCGGGATTGCCGGGGGCCGTCAAACAAGGCCGGAAAGCTAACACCCCGGCATGACCGGCGCAAATGATGCGGGGAAGTTTATCCCCTTGGCGGCGAAAAAAAATGTCAGGCAAGCCGACTGAAATATTTGCCAATCCCGGTGCTCAAACGTATGCAAAACCTGCCCGCAATGACACTAACACGCCTTTTTTTATTCCTGTTCCTGCCCTGGCTGCTGCTGTCGTGCCGCACGGCCAAAAGTGTGATCGCCGCTGTCGAGGTCAAACCCACCGACTTTCTGCCGCATGCTGCCGAATTGAAGGAGGACCGCAAACGCTCGCCCTTCCTCGGCAACTGGTGGAACAAGAATGCGCGTGTCTTGAAAGCGGCGGAGCAGGTTAAATCCATCTACATCGCTCCGGTGGTGTCAGGCGATCTGCGACCGATGAAGCAAAAATTCGCCAAGCTGGAGTTCAGCGAAAAGCGCCGAGAAAACAAGATGGCGGATCTGCGCACCTACACGCAGGAGAAATTCACCCGGGCCTTCCAGGCCAATAAAAAATCGCGGTTTGCCGTGGTGGATGCCCCCACCAAGGCAGCCATGACGCTGATGCTCTCCATCATCGAGTGGGAGCCTAACACCTACTCTGGATTGCTGGTGCGCGAGGCGGTGGATCTAGTGACGTTACCGATGGTGGGCAGTGTGCTCGGCAAGCCATCGCGTGGCATGATTGCCATCGAGGGCGTTTTGATCGAACCGAAGACGGGGAAGTCTTTCTTTGAATTCGCCGACAAGGAGGAGGCCCGCACGCTGCTGTTCTTCTTCCCTCAGGAGCTGTTTCCCTCCGGCCAGGCAAAGTATGCCATCCGCGAATGGGCGCGGCAGTTTGAAAAACTGATGAGCACGCCGCCAGACAAGCAGGTGAGGGACAGCATGCCGTTCCAGATCATCGCGTTTTGAGGCAGACGCCCGATTTGGACGGCTTGTTCATAAAAAACATAACCACTCCAACGTGGCGGAATTATTCCCGACCCGGCTGAATGTTTCGTCATTGCCAAGGTCGGAGCTTTTGTGCGCTACTTAACCCGCACCATCCCATCCGTCATGAAAACGCAATCCCTTCGACTCTTCACCTTGCTCTTGGTCGGCGCTGCATTGGCACTGACCTCCTGCGCGTACCCCTATTACTCCAACGCCGGCCCGAACCAACGCCGCAGCACCGTTTATGGTACCGCAGGCGGGGGGCTGCTCGGCAATCAAAGCCGCCGACCGCTCTACGGACTCGCTAGCAACAGCCTCGGCTCAAACCGCGACCGCTACTACTATGTACGCAGCAGCCCAGCCTATTACGGCAGCCGCTCCAGCTACAGCAGGCCCGCATATTCGAACTCCTACTACCAACATCCGTACTACTCGACCAGCTCCTACAGTAGCCCCTATTACAGCCGTCAACCGAGCTACAGCAGTTACAACTATCGCCCCTGGGGCGGCAGCTATGGCTTCGGCCAGCCTTTCGGTTTTGGCAGCGGCTTCGGCAACGGCTTCGGCCAGTCCTGCGGTTTCGGCAGCGGGTTCGGGTTCGGCTCTCGCTGGTTCTGAACGCTCAGCCCCCTGCCCTACTCCCACCACCTGCGCTGGCGACAGCGCAGGTTTTTTATTGCAGCTCGAAGATGCCTTCGATCTCCACCGCGATGTTGCCTGGCAGCGATCCCATGCCCACCGCGCTACGCGCACCGATGCCGCAGTCCTCGCCCCAGATTTGGCCAAACAGCTCGCTACAGCCGTTGATGACCTTCGGATGATCCGCAAACTCCGCCGTGCAGTTGACCATGCCGAGCAGTTTCACCACGCGCTTCACCCGGTCCAGACTGCCGAGTTCGCTTTTCAAAGTTGCCAGCAGCGCGAGTCCGGTCTGTTTGGCAGCGGCCTTGCCTGCGGCAAGATCGAGATCCGCGCCGACACGGCCGGTGATGTAGTCGCCCTCACCCAGAAATGGCCCGTGGCCGGAGACGTAGGCCATGCCGCCGACGATCACCACCGGCTTGTACACTCCACCACGCGGGGGTGGCGGTGGCAGTTGCAGTCCCAGGGCGGCGAGTTGTTCTTCAGCAGTCATGATGTGGGGAATGGATTAGGCGTCGTCGAAGAGCTGGCGGTTCTTCCAGAAATAGCTGAAACCGGAAACCAGCGTCAGTAGCGTGGTGAAGTAAATGATGATGTCCGCCACCCACCCGGGCGTCGCGGCATAAAACGGCTTCGTAAAACCGAATAACGTCTCCTCGGACGCCTGCTTCACGAGGAACCAGCTCACGGTGATGATCTGCCAGAGCATCTTGTGTTTTCCCAGCTTCTCCGCCATCAGGATGACGCCCTGTCCCGCCGCGATCAGCCGGATGCCGGTCACAAAAAATTCCCGTGCCAGCATCACCACCACCACCCAGGCCGGCAGATCCCCGCGTTCCACCAGCAGGACGAAAGCCGCCGCGATGAGTATTTTATCCGCCAGCGGGTCGAACAGCTTGCCAAAATTCGTCACAATGCCGCGCGCCCGCGCGATCCGCCCGTCGAAGTAGTCCGTGATCGACGCCACGCCGAACACCAGCGCCGCGATCGTGATGTGATGCGCCACCGGGAGGTAGAAGTACACGACAAACACTGCCGTCAGCACAAGACGGGCAACAGTAAGCTGGTTCGGCAGGTTCATGTGGCGGAAAACGAGTACCCTGTCTAGCGATGGAATGCCCATGCTGTCAATGCCCGGCCTGTGGCAAAAGCAGTTTTGGGCGGGACTTGCCGCCACGCGACGGTGGACATGGCAGCATTGCACCCCATCATCGCCGCATGCGCATTCTCCTCGTCGAAGACCAGGCCAAACTGCTGTCCTTTGCCAAAAAAGGGCTGGAGGAGCAGGGCATCCAGGTGGACGCCGTGAGCGATGGCAATGAAGCCTGGGAAATGGCCACGACCGTGCCCTACGATGCGCTGGTGCTCGACATCATGGTGCCGGGACGTGATGGCCTGAGCATCCGGCGGGGCCTGCGGGAGAAGCGCAACACCGTGCCGGTCATCCTGCTGACCGCCCGCAGCACACTGCCGGAAAAAAAATCGAAGGCCTGAACCTCGGCGCGGATGATTACATGACGAAGCCGTTCTTCGTCGAAGAGCTGGCCGTCATGCGTGAAGATGTGACCCCGTACCACTGCACCCCGCGCGCCCTCACCTCCTCTGTGTTATGCTCACCTTCGGCGGATGAATGGTTGCGCACCTGCCATGTGATGTTGGATCACTGCGCCTGCATCGACAGTCCACAGGCCCTCAATTACGCCCTGCTTGGCATCCATGACACGTTGGCTAAATACAAGGCGGCAAAGCTCGCTGAACTGCAATAAAAAAACCCGATAAACACCCATGAAAACACCCCTCAATCTTATCACGCTGCTGCTGCTGTGCGGCACGCTTCACGCAGACATCATCCCCGGCATCGTGCCGGTAGATGTGTACCTAAGCCTGGAGCAAAAGGGCTTCGCGGTGGATAAGCTCTACGAGGTTGAGGGTAGCTCTTTTATTTGCGCCATGGAGACGGAGGGGGGGCCGCTGGAGTAGCCGGGTCTATTGCCCCAAAGGCGACAGCTCGAAAGTAAATGTGGTTGTCGGCCTGGTGCAAAACTTCAGTGGCAACGCGGCGGCCACGGATGCGCTGAGCGCCACATTCCTGGCCTATCTAGCGTCCCTGCCTTATGAAGGTAGCGCGCCCGCTGAGGCGGTAGCCTGGGTGCGAGAAAACATCGGCAAGCAGACGGAGAAGATGTTTGGGCCGGTCAAGCTGCAGCTCTTTAGCAAGGCGCAAACGCGCATACTGAGAATGAGCACTGAGGCACTGACGCCAGCAGCTAGCACGGGCAACCTCGGTTCAGCCCCGGCAATCAAACGCCTCGACCAGCCCAGGCAGCGCGACGAGGCCCTGCGGCTGCCGCGCGTGGGAACCGTGTACGCCGACGTCGTGAGCGAGCACGGTAAGCCGCGCATCCAGGACGCTGACACGGGCTGGGCTATCTGGACGTCGTTTAAGGCTAAATTTAGAGACGGCCTGGCCGTGGAGGTGGCGCGCTGACTGAACTGCCGCGAACGCAGACGCGGAGGCGTGCGCGGGCGCGAACGTGTTAAAGCCGGGCTTGTTCAACTACAGAGAACCCAATAGAGGGACAGACACTTTATTCTTCGACACTTTATTCTTCCACTTTCTTGTTTATTCTACGGAGGGTCAGACTTGGAGTGGCGAGATGTCGATGATATGTGACAGTAGAATACTTCCCACAACGAGTGCCAACACCTCACTTTCGCGCTCAAATCTGATATTTAGAGAAACGTCGTTCATGCCGTTGTAGTGAAAAAAAACTTTGTCGAAAATTA
>Ga0209702_10003160_pt1 | contig 26547 bp, 20 predicted proteins | sample FRY01_FD_187210 | JGI IMG/M metagenome (GOLD analysis project Ga0209702, IMG submission 187210) | Freshwater microbial communities from Lake Fryxell liftoff mats and glacier meltwater in Antarctica - FRY-01 (SPAdes) (version 2) | ecosystem: Environmental > Aquatic > Freshwater > Ice > Glacier... | reverse complement strand
ACACCAGCAGCTACAGAAATGCGTTTTGGCTTTGAAGTTACAATGTACGTAATGAACAAATAAGCTTTACGCTTAAACAAAAACCCAGCTTAGGCTGGGTTTTTTATTGTCTACCATATATCCATTATCATGCGGAAAAACTTGTTTACAAAAAAAGTATTCAAACAAACTGATTTTGAACAAATGCCAAGCTTTGAAGATAATAAGACTCAATAAAATCATTAGGTGCTATTACGTGACTTCCATAGATATTTTCTAGAATGCGCATGTAATATACTATTTATACACACCAGCAATGATGAATGTATAAACAAATAACCAAAGGAGAAATATTATGTGGACAACACCAGCAGCTACAGAAATGCGTTTTGGCTTTGAAGTTACAATGTACGTAATGAACAAATAAGCTTTACGCTTAAACAAAAACCCAGCTTAGGCTGGGTTTTTTATTGTTCCAAATGAATGGGCTACTCAGGGCTAGTCAAGCTGCGTTCACGCTATATAAAATCTCTTGCTAAACAACACTCCTGCCCGCCATTCCCGCGAAAGCGGAAATCCATTTTAAATAATCCGAACAAATGAAAACAAAGTGGATTCCCATTTTCATGGGAATGACGGCGTGAATTATTTGTTATCCAAGACTACTCGTACCAAGCGTCAACTAACTGACCGACTTCAATATCTTTCAAAGCTTTATTCGTTTTTAACCAATCTTCAACCGCTTTTTTGTCATCCTCAGTGGTAGAACCATTTTTCCACTTCGTCACAAAACCGCCATCAATCCAACCGCCCAATGCTAATTTACGTGGCTCAATCACATCTTCTAATAAGGCAATAACAAGCTGCTCTTGCGCTTCCATATCGATGTCTTTTGTAAAGTCAGCAGAAAATGCAAAGCCAAACTCTTTAAATTCGCCTAATTTAAGTTTTTTTAATAATCGTGGTGAACGTCTTTTGCTCATAATAAATGCTCCTATGTGGGTTTTGGCAGCATTATATACGTACTATGCTTTTTATTGGTTATTACTCACGCAAAGCGCAATATACCCAATGTGTTTTTACAGTATTGTTTCGTACGACGCACTGCAAGCGACAACCCACGCGTAGATCAGTTAAAGCTCCACACTTTGTTATATGCTTCTATCGACATTTTGGTTGCTCGTTCTAGAATTACATCTTTGTCCCAGTTTGCTATTTTATTTTCGTACTCTTTTAAGAATTCGGTAACATATGGAGTGTTATTTACTTCTTTACTCAAATCGGTTTTTAATCTGATAGCTTTCTTCTCTGGTAATAGATTGCCTAGTTTAGAGTTCGTTCTAAAACTGATACACAAGAGGTTTCCTATATTATTTTTTTCCTCATCACTTAGCGACATAGTCTGTGAGTCGAGCAAAGGATTTTGTGGGTAAAAATGTTCTATATTATGGTTTCTGCGCAACACTCTCTCATCTGGATTAAATAGCCTAACTCTCTGGCCAGATGCAAGACCGTTGTTATTAAACCTATCGAATATATAAGAAATTAGAGGGATAGTACTGGCTTGATAGCTTATATCTGAGAAGCGAGATACAAATTCATCCCTTAATGCCAACTGGTCTTTTAGGATCAAATATAACTCGTCTGATATCTGATCAAAATTGTCTGCCTCTGCATATCTTTTAGAAAAATCAGCATATATATTTTCAACTTCGTTACCTATCCGCTCACATATTGCATTATTAATAAAATGATAATTTTCTAGTTTTCTAAAAAGCTTAACTAGTTTTGAATTGTTTGATCTATTAAGTGATTGTCCATTTCTTATAAAGCAATAAATTGCAGATGCCAATAGTGGATAAATTTGAGTTATTTTGAACAGCCTCAGGCCCTCTATTGATGAATAGACATCTTCAAACTTTTCCGTATCTTGTATAAGAGCAGATAAGTTAATTTGATCAAAATAGTTCTTCATATTTGCACTATCAGCGACTCTGATAGCATTGTAAAAACTTGAAAACTCTTCTAGTTCCTCAAGCAGATGCTGAGGTGATATGTCTCTGCCATAATTTTTTATTTTTTTATATAAATCTGACTTGCTAACTTTTCCTTTTTTACTTACATAGAAATACTTCAGCATCTTAAGCATAGTACCATCTGATAACTCAGTGATGCGATACCATGCTTCTTCTACGCTATTACCTAATGTGGAAAATAAATAGTTTTTAAGTAAATCAGACGCTTCTAAATCAATGCCTCTAGCATTGGTTCTTTCAAAAATTTTAAACGCTTCAATTTCATCCTCAATATCGATTCTTATAATGTATGAACTATATAGAGTATTAAGGAGCATGCTAAGTCTGGGCTGATCAAATGCACTTATCTTGCTCCAAAAGTAATTATAGATAGGCTTTAAACGATTGGACTGCCTTTTTACTTGCTTACCTGTGGGAAGCTTATCGGGGAAAATACCATCCCAATCATCCTTGCATAAATGATCAAATACATTTTTAATTGATTCAGAAGCTGTTAGTCTACTACCTAAAAACTCACCTGTCGTACTGTCTTCAAAACAGATTTTTTCTTGAATTTTATTTGCAATTTTAAGTGCATTAATTTTCTTAGCAAGTTCTCTGCAATCTATTAATAAAATCAAAATAGTAGTTATTCTTTGCTGTCCATCAATTATCCAAATCTTTTTTTGAGGGGCTTCATGAATGTCGAAGATTAAATTGCCCAGAAATAAATTATCCTCACTAGAATCTAAATAACTCTCTAGGTCTTCCCAAAACTCACCCGCTTCACTTGTTCCCCATTTATATTCACGCTGATACTTTGGAACTTTTAAATGTGCAGAGGAATTCAACACGCTTTCAATATTTTCTGGAACTGGATTGATCAATTTTTTCTCTTTTTTTTCTTATTTAGAACGGCATTATTGATATATAAGCTGTATTAACTATATTCTTTTATTCTTTTTTTAGCAAAACCACATCTACAAATAATCATCTTCACGCTGATGTCGCACGGCTATTATCGTTACAATCGCATTTTCTTCTATCTCAAATAAAGCAACGTAGCCATTATTGCCAAAACTAATCTCCAATTCACGTAAAAATGGATTGTCAGCTTGTGCTTTTCTGCAGGTAAAGGGGAAGGTGTTGAGCAATTGCATGGCTTGCTCTATGGTGGTTAATGCACGTTCTGCGGCAGCTTTATCTTGCGCTAGCAAAAACGCATAAAGCCGTTTTATATCTTCTCGTGCGGCTTTGGTGAATCTGACCTGATACGCCAATGTTAGGCTTTCTTCAGCATATCTTTTAGTTCATTGATAACGCTATCTGCGGCGTAATATTCTTGCGTTGTTTTCGCTTCATCTCGCGATGCAATGCCGCGTGCGATAAAGGTTTGCTGATGAATGCGGCGCTCTATATTGGCTTTGAGTGATTCTTCTACAAAGCTAGAAAGCGTTTCACCTTCTGCTAATACACTTTCTGCGGATTCTCTTAACTTTGGCTCGACTCTTAATGCGGGAATTGTTGCTGTTTTCATTTCAACTCCTTTAATAACAAATGCTGATGTAATTCATTTGCATTACATTAACACATTGTATAATGGTTTTGTTATCAATTATTTTAAACCTATCAGCTATGGATCACCGCATACCCGTTACCCTGCTCACTGGCTTTTTAGGCTCAGGCAAAACCACCTTACTCAACAAGTTGTTATCTCACGCGAATATGAAAGACACGGCGGTGATTATTAATGAATTGGGCGAAGAAGGTTTGGATCATATTCTGGCGCAGAATGTGGATAGTAGTTATGTGGCGGATAATGCGGTGTTGTTGCAGAATGGTTGTTTGTGTTGCACGTTGAGTAATGAGCTGGCCGATACCATGCGCGATTTGTATTTTAAGCGTTCAATGGAGGCAATTCCGCAGTTTAACCGTTTGGTGATTGAAACGACTGGCATGGCTGATCCTGGCCCGATTATGGCAAACCTGATGAATGAGCCTGTGATTGAGTCGGTTTATCGCTTAGACGCCGTTATTGTGACCATCGATGCGATGTATGGCGTGCAACAATTGGCGGAGCATGATGAAGCACGTAAACAAGCGGCAGTAGCAGATGTATTGCTAATAACCAAAACCGATATTGCGACACCTGAACAAACTAGCGCGTTAAAAGAAAACCTGATTCGTATTAATCCAGGTGCGACACAGCATAAAGTATTAAATGGCGAAATAGACCCTGATTTTATTATTGATGTTGGTTTGTTTGATCCAACAGGTAAACGGGCTGAACCTGAACGTTGGTTGCGTGCGCCATTAAAGCCTGCCAGCAATTTAGGCGGCAAGTTGCCGACACCTCATCAAGATGAGATTAGCAGTTTTAGCGTGACTTTACCCACTGGTATTAGTTGGAAAAGCGTTAAACCTGTGTTGCTTAAGCTATGCCAAACGCATGGTGAGCAATTGCTGCGTTTAAAAGGTATTTTGCATGTGGATGACCAACCGCATCCGTTAGCGATTCACGCCGTACACTTTACGCCTTATCCTGCTACTTTATTGATAGACTGGAAAGAGGACGCACCGACCAGCCGTGTAGTGTGCATAGGAAAACGGCTAGATGAAGCGGCGATTAGAAAAATGCTGACGCAACTGTAGAACAATTTTAATTATCTGATGTCATCATGATTATGATAAATCAATTAATAACCCATATTTTAATATCGCTAATAGGCTTTAGTGTCTTGGGTTTAACCGCATGCACTACAACAGCACCCAACAAAATACAAACCAGCGAATTACAGGTTGTTTATCAATGTGAGCGTGGCACTACTCTAAATGTAAGGTTTGTTGAAAGAGGCTATACCACGCTTCACGGCGGCAAACATTACAAAAGGCGGTATCATGAAAAAGCGGCTGCCGCTATTATTAACTTTGGTGATCATCAAGTGGTCACTTTAACCCAAGCAATCACAGCCTCTGGTTTTATGTATAGCGATGGACACTATTCGCTTCACAGCAAGGGTGACGAAGCGATTTGGACGGTTGGTAAAATGGCTGATGAAGGTTGTGTACTCAAATGAACGAATAGGCGGGAAAGCGAGCTCAATTAAAAGTCGCTTCATTAAAGCTTGGTTAATTAAAGGATTAACCAATCAATGCCAACTAGATTAAATCACTCCAAATTTTATCAAGCCGTTTAGTCGATATTGGAAAAGGTGTTTTCAGTTCTTGCGCAAATAAAGACACGCGCAGCTCTTCTATTAACCAACGAAAATCGGCTAGCTCGGGAGATACATTATCCACTTTGCTTTGCTTTTCAATCTCAACTTTCCATTTATCCCAAAAAACGCCAACACTGGCCGCATGTTTACCATCTCTATCTGGGTTGCTCGCTTGCTTTTCAATACGCAATCTTAAGGCTTTTAAATAGCGTGGCAAATGTTGCAGCTGATTCCATGGCGTTAGGCTAAAGCAGCCTTTATACAGCAACTGATGCACTTGATTATCAACCTCTTTCGTTAACCGATTGGCTTTTGCTTGCATCTTAGATTGCGCATCTGCCAAAGCAAAATACTCTGTTCCAATAATCGTAATGGTGCGAAATAGTGCATCTTTAACCGCTGGCAAACGCGTTTTGGCACGCTGTTTCAGCGCCATAAATGCATCATTGCTTCGCGGCAAATCATCATCACCCACAAAAGCGCGGTCAGCTAAGGTGGCGACTAAATCTTCTTTTAAATCATCTGGCGTAATTACATTTCGCAATTGCAGCGCATATTGATTAAAGTTTGGCAACGCTTTTTCAAGTTGCTTCATTTGTTCTTTTAGCTCAAAGCGCATCAAACGACATACGCCTGCGCGATGCGATAGATAAGCAGCTTGTTCAATATCAAATAGTTTAATTGCAACACTATCAATATGGTCTTCTAATGCAGGATAGCCAGTCAGTTGATGACCTTCTTTACTAAAGGTTAATGTGGCTGGTAAATCGCCAAAATCCCATTGTTTAATATCAATTTTTTCAATGTTATTGCTGCTTCCTTTTCTAAAAGTAAGCTGCGCGGCACTACCCAATTGATTTTTTAAAGCATGCCAATTCCGCCCCATGCCTAACTCGCGTTGCTGCTCATCAATCACACTAAAGTTCATGAAAAAATGTTCAGGCAATTTATCAATCATAAAGTCGTCAATGCCTAACTTTAAGCTGGTTTGCTGTTGAATATAATCAACCAAAGCAATCAAAATAGGCTTTGTACCAACTTTTGCTTGGTCTAAAAACCTAGTGACAAACTCTGGCACAGGCACACATACGCGGCGATATGTTTTTGGCAATATCTTAACCAGCGCAGTGACCTTTTCGCGCAACATGCCGGGCACCAACCACTCGGCACGGGTAGCGTCTAGTGGATTAAGCAGTGTAAGTGGAATCGTCGCGGTAACACCATCTAGCACATGGCCTGGTTCAAAACGGTATTTTAAGTTGATGCTCACGCCATCTATTTCGATGGTTTCTGGAAATTGTGTTTCCGTCACACTATCTGCAGTGTGACGCATCAAGTCATCTCTGGTTAAAAAAAGTAACTTCGGATTTTGCTTTTCTGCTTCCTTGCGCCAAGCTTCAAAACCGATGCCATTCACAATCTCTTGCGGCACAATTTTATCGTAGAACGCAAATAAAGCATGCTCATCAACCAGCACATCTTGACGTCTTGCCTTATGTTCCAACTCTTCAATTTCGGCAATAATGCGCTTGTTTTCGATTAAAAATGGCGCTTTTATCTCCAATTCCATATTCGCTAGTGCCTCACGAATAAAAATCTCATGCGACACTTCGACATTAATTGGCCCATAATGCACACGGCGTTTAGGAACAACGGTTAGTCCATATAAACTCACGCGCTCCCAAGCCGTTACTTGTGCTAATTGTTTATCCCAGCGCGGATCGCTATATTGACTATTGGTTAATTCGCGCGCCAGCGGTTCTATCCAATCGGGCTCTATCTTCGCCACACAACGGGCATATAGTTTAGCGGTATCAACCAGCTCTGCCGCCATCACCCATTTAGGTCGTGTTTTCTTTAAGCATGAGCCAGGTGCAACATAAAAACGAATGCTACGCGCACCTGAATAAGCATCGTTGTCGCCATCTTTAAAACCAATGTTGCCGAGCAACCCAGCCAATAAAGCCTTATGAATTTGCTCATAATTTGCTTCTTTTGTATTAAGCTTAAATTCCATTTCTTCTGCAATTTCTTTCAGCTGCAGATAGAGTTCGCGCCATTCTTTTAAGCGCAAAAATGACAGAAAGTTAACATGACATTGATTGAGTAAATCTTTATTGGATTGTTTGGTTTTAAACGCGTGTTCATACCAATCCCAAATTTTAAGAAAGCTCATAAAATCTGAGCCTTCACCCGCAAATTTGGCATGTGCATTCGCGGCCGCATCACGCTTATCCATCGGCCGTTCACGCGGATCTTGCATGCTCAGCACACTAGCAATAATCAGCACTTCTTGTAAGCAAGCTTCTTGTTTCGCCGCCAAAATCATGCGGCCAACGCGTGGATCTAGCGGCAACCTCGCCAACTGTAAGCCGATGTCGGTTATTTGACGATTTGGATTCACTGCACCAAGTTCTTGCAACTGTAAATAACCATCGGAGATTAAGCGAGAGCTTGGTGCTTCAAGAAAGGGAAACTGTTCAACATCGCCTAAACGCAGTGCGCCCATGCGCAAAATCACGCTCGCCAGTGAGCTGCGAATAATTTCAGGGTCTGTAAACTCAGGACGATTATTAAAATCTTCCTCCGCGTACAAACGCACACAAATACCATTCGAGACACGACCGCAACGCCCTGCCCGTTGTTTGGCAGCCGCTTGTGAGATTTTCTCAATTTGCAATTGCTCGACTTTAGCACGCGAGCTATAACGATTAATCCGCGCCAAACCTGCATCAATCACATATTTAATACCCGGCACAGTAAGCGATGTTTCGGCAACGTTGGTTGCCAGCACGATGCGGCGTTGACCATGCGGCTTAAATATTTTTTGTTGGTCGGCGATGCTTAATCTTGCAAATAATGGTAAGACTTCGATGTGTTTTAACTTTGGTGAACGGCCTTGGTATTTACGTAAGTGGTCGGCAGTATCGCGTATCTCTCGCTCGCCAGGCAAGAATACCAATATATCGCCATCACCTTGGCGTAACAAATCATCAGCAGCGTCTAAAATTGCTTCTTCTATCGCCTCTTCTTCATCATCTTCAGCTAACCAACGTGCTTCTGTTTTGCCTTTACGCTGAATGCCATGCACAGTGGTTTTTGACATGTTGTTACTATCAGCGCGGTTATCATCAGCGCTGTTATCATCAAAGTCATCATCAGTAATAATTTCATGCGAAATAAAACCCGCCTTGCCTAACGGACGATAGCGTATTTCAACTGGATACATTCTGCCACTTACTTCAATAATTGGCGCATTCACCAGCTCACCTTTCGCATTTTTAGTGCTGAAATGCTGACCAAATCGATCAGCATCAATGGTGGCAGAAGTCACAATAACTTTTAAATCGGGACGTTTTGGCAATAGTTGTTTGAGGTAACCCAGCAAGAAATCAATATTCAAACTGCGCTCATGTGCCTCGTCAATAATGATGGTGTCGTATGCGTTTAAGAATCGATCGCCTTGCGTTTCTGCCAGCAAAATACCGTCGGTCATGAGCTTGATATAACTGGCGGCGGATGATTTTTCGTTAAAGCGTACTTTATAGCCAACAATTTCACCCAATGATGATTCTAGCTCTTGCGCAATACGACTCGCAACTGAACGTGCTGCGATACGACGTGGTTGTGTATGACCAATTAAACCCGATACACCGCGACCGAGCTCCAAACAAATTTTAGGTAACTGCGTGGTTTTACCTGATCCAGTTTCACCACACACAATCACCACTTGATTTTCTGCAATCGCTTTGGCAATCTCATCGCGTCTAGATGAAACCGGCAACTCTAGCGGGTATTCTGGTTTGGGTAATTTGGCTAAACGTAGCGCATATTTTTGCGATGAACTTTGTACTCTACGCAAAATATCTGCTAATGCTTTTTCAACCGGCTTGTTTTGCTTAATCAGGTCTTTTGCTTGTCTTAGCTGCCTCTGCAACAAAAATCGATCAGCCAACATACATGTTGGCAATTGTTGCTCTAAATTAGCTATTCGTTTTTGCATATCGCTCATAAGGGCGTGATTTTAACACGCCACATAACACTTACTGTGTCAGCCTACGCTTTTCTAACGCGCAAAAAGCGCGCAAACCTTGGTTTACCCTTTTTTGTTTTCCCTTGATAAACAAAGGTGACAGTAGTGCCAATCGCAGGCGGATTTGCACGTTGTGCATCTGTAAAGCCTGTGCCTAATTTGAATTGGATGCCGTTTGGCAACTCAACCAATAAAGCGCCCATTTTGCCTTCGTATTTACCTTTGCCTGATAAATGCGCAATCACGACTGCCTCGGCATCTAAAAATGGTTTTAACTTTAACAAAGCATCACTGCGCCCAGTTTGATATAAGGCATTGGCACGATGCAACATTAAACCTTCACCTCCTGCTTTTACCACTGCCGCCATCTTTTGTTTTAGCTGTGCTTGATTGCTCACGCTAACCTGTTTCACAAGTTTTAAATGATTAACTTTAGCATTCGCAATGATGCGCTTAAGTGTTTGATAGCGTTTAGAAAAATCGCCCTTACCCTGTGGCAATTCAAAAATAAGATAAGAGACTTGACGCCAATCAGCATCAACTGGCGTTTGCTTTCTAACAACACCAGATACGACATCAAATGCGCCACGCTTAATCCATAATTCACCATCTAAGGGCGTTTTTGGAAAATCGGCAGTAAACCAAGCAGGGGTAGCAATTGGGTTGCCCTGTCTGGTGATCAGCCGCTGACCATCCCAAATCGCGCGAACGCCGTCAAACTTTTCACTTATTAAATACTGCGTAACATCAATATCATCGGTATAGATTTTAGCCAACAAGACAGCAGTCTCATTATCAGAAGCAAACGCATATTGTGGCATCACAAGACATAACAACAGGGTGCAAACTAAAGCCAATTGTTTGACGCAATGGCGCAAAAGATTATGCATTTTTTATTCTTATTGGTTGTTTTTATGAGTGCTTATCTTACTTTAAATCTTAAGTAATTTCTTGTGCCATTGATCTCATTTAAGAGCGTTTATTTAAAAGCACCTGTTTGAAAAATATGCATTTAAAACCAAATACACCTTCAACCACCGCTTGTTCTTAAAGGGAAACTTATTGCTTTTTGAATGGCTAAAGAGTGTGACTACTGGGAATGCCTATTACGCCGTCCAAACAATGCTGATAATCAGCGTGTTTGACTGCATTCAACCTCAATCTTTATCTTAAAACAATCACTCAGACTGAAAACGTTGCTGCATTTCGTTTAAATTCAACGCTTGTAAAATCGCCTCTAAGCGCTCGCGTGCATTTTTGCGCTTTAGACCTGTATATTTAGCAATAATCAACTCATTTTTCATCGAGTGCTCCCAACCAACCAACTCCGTTACTGTCACGCTATAGCCTGCTGATTCTAATTGTAAGCAGCGTAATACATTCGTAATTTGACTGCCAAACTCACGAGTATGAATTGGATGACGCCAAATTTCTGATAGCGGCGTTTTGCTCAAACTTTGCGCTTTGTGCTTCCGCATAACTTCTGCTACTTCCGCCTGGCAACAAGGTACTAACACCATATATTGCGCTTGTTTTTTTAAGCCAAATTGAATCGCATCATCGGTCGCGGTGTTGCAGGCATGTAGCGCAGTAACAATATCTACCTTATCTGGAAGCTTAGCCGAAATCATCGATTCCGCTACACTTAAATGCTCAAAAAACATACGATTAAACCCGCACTCTTCCGCTAAGGCCACTGACTTTTCAACCAAATCGGCGCGCGTTTCAATGCCAATCACTTGGCCTTGTGGCAATTGCTTCAGTAACAAATCATACAAAATAAAACCCAAGTACGATTTTCCTGCGCCATGATCAACTAAAGTTGGATTGTCTTGCTTGGTCAGCACGTCTTGAAGCAAAGGCTCAATAAAGTTAACTAAGTGATAAACCTGCTTAAGTTTACGGCGGCTATCTTGATTGAGCTTGCCGTCGCGCGTGAGGATATGCAGCGCCTTGAGTAAAGGTAAAGATTGATTAGGTTTAATTTCTGCAGGTAAAGACATAATAGCTATTTTATATGGCATCACACCAAACTTAACAATTAATTATGTAGCCACCAACTACCTAAAACGCTGAATACGAAATGCCATCGCCACACGAATCCATTCTGCCGGCTGAGCAAAACGATTTTCCAACTGCAATGGTCTGCATAAAATGCAACTCAATTAAGTGATGATTAGCTCTTAACTTATGTCCTATTTCATTAGCCCACTTCAGTCGCTGAAGGCGCAGAGACAGTAGAACATGTGCCTTATGTTAAAAAAGCAAGGCTATAATCCAATACCAGCTTACTTTTTCAGCAAATCCTTTGCCAGTAGAGGCAGCAACAACTTGATGAGTCTTTGGTAAAAGCGATCGCTTGACTAAGCGTTGTCAACAACGTCCTTAACAAGATGCAATAAATGCGTTGGCAACTCTGGCTAATGTTAAAATATCGCATCTAATCGTATATTAAACGATTCCCCTCGGCACTCAATAAAACAAACTGACGAAATGCAAATCATATTTTTGTGTTTTAAAACGGAGTAAAAATGGCAATTCAATGGTACCCGGGTCATATGACCTCTGCACGCAAAAAAGCAGAAGAAACCATGGAGTTTATCGATGTGGTGATTGAAGTGTTGGATGCGCGTTTACCTGCCGCTAGCCACAATCCGATGATTGATGAGATGCGTTTATTTCGCCAACGTCCTAACTTAAAAATACTCAACAAAGCCGATTTAGCGGACCCACAAAGTACACAAGCTTGGCTTAATCATTTTAATGCACAGCCAAATACTAAAGCAGTTGCGCTTTCTTGTAAAAAACCGGGTGATGCTAAAAAAATTCCTGGCCTTTGCAAACAGTTAGCGCCACATCGTGGCACGCATATTAAACCGCTGCGCATGATGATTATGGGCATTCCAAACGTTGGCAAATCAACGTTAATGAACGCCCTAATCAATCGCCGAGTGGCTAAAGTTGGTGACGAACCTGCGGTGACTAAGAGCCAACAACGGTTTGAATTAGACCCAACCATGAACATTACTGATACGCCAGGTATGATGTGGCCAAAAATCGCGCATGAAAGCGATGGCTTTATGCTCGCAGCGAGTCACGCGATTGGGCGTAATGCAGTGATTGATGAAGATATTGCGGTATTTTTAGGTGATAATTTATTAACTAATTATGCTGATTTACTCAACGCACGCTATAAGCTAGATGCGATGAAAGTAGATGTGCAGACCCTTGATGGCGTCGATTTATTGGAAACCATTGCAAGACGTCGTGCGTATAAACGCCGTGATGGCGTATGGGATTTAGAAAGAACGGCGATGGTTTTCTTAACTGACTATCGTCATGGTGCTATTGGTCGCATTAGCTTAGAAACGCCGACGAGTAGACAACTAATGTTGGAACAACAGCGGCAAAGTAAAGCAGATAGATCAGAAACGCTGCCAGCATCAAGCCCTGATCCTGAAGTTTAACCATGTTGAATATCCTGAATGCGCCACAGCGTGAAGCTGTGAACTATGTCGACGGGCCTTTACTGGTCTTAGCCGGTGCTGGTAGCGGTAAAACACGCGTCATTACGCAAAAAATTGCACATCTAATTGAGCATGTTGGTTACGCGCCAAAAGAAATTGCGGCGATTACTTTTACCAATAAAGCTGCATTAGAAATGCAAGCGCGCGTTGCAAAATTAATGGTAGGGAAAAAAACCAAAGGGTTAACCATTGCGACATTTCACTCATTAGGATTGCAAATCCTGCGCAAAGAAGCAGCATTGCTTGGTTACAAGCCGCAATTTTCAATTCTAGACTCTTCTGATAGCTTTAAAATTCTGTCTGACATTCTCGCTACGACCGATAAAAAACTACTCAAACAAACGCAATGGCAAATATCAGGCTGGAAAAATGCGTTTATTAATCCAGATCAAGCCAAAGCAACCGCCGAAGAAGAGTTAACAGTCGTTGCAGCCAAAGTTTACCAGCTCTATCAACAGTCATTAAAAGCGTATCAAGCGGTAGATTTTGATGATTTAATTAAGCTACCCGTTGAGTTGTTTGAACAGAATCCTGACCCCTTGCAGCAATGGCAAATGAAGTTGAAATACCTGCTCATTGACGAGTATCAAGACACCAATGCTTGCCAATATAAGTTGGTTAAATTACTCACTGGCTTTTCTAAACAATTCACTGCCGTCGGTGATGATGATCAAGCGATTTATGGTTGGCGTGGTGCTGATGTTGAAAATCTGAATCAATTAACCAAAGATTTTAGCAATCTAAAAGTCGTCAAATTAGAGCAAAACTACCGTTCAACTGTCCGCATTTTACGTGCTGCCAACAAAGTCATCTCGAACAATCCTAAGCTGTTTGAAAAGAAACTATGGAGTGATTTAGGCACTGGTGAAATGCTGCAAGTAAGCGCAGCACGTGATGAAAATCATGAAGCGGAAAATGTAGTGACTAAGCTGATGGCGCATAAGTTTGAGAACCGAACGCACTATAAAGACTATGCGATTTTATATCGCGGCAATCATCAATCACGCATCTTGGAACAGCAATTACGCAACAATAAGATTCCCTACACAATTTCTGGTGGCCAATCATTTTTTGATAAAGCCGAGATAAAAGACATTGTTAGCTATTTACGCTTGATTGCCAACGAAGATGATGATCCTGCATTTATTCGTGCGGCAACGACCCCGAAAAAAGGCATTGGCAATACGACTCTAGAACGTTTAGGTGAATATGCCAGTGAACATCATTTATCTTTATTTGCAGCCGCCTTTGAAAGTGGGTTCCAACGTACAGTTGGGCAAAAACAATTAGATGATTTACTTACTTTTACTCAATATATCAATAAGCTACAAGCTCGCGCTTTAAAAGATCCTGCAGAAGAAATTTTGAATGACTTACTCAAGGCCATTCAATATGAAACTTATTTATACGAGCACGAGGAGCAACGCGCGGCTGAAACGCGTTGGAATAATGTGTTGGAATTCATCGCATGGCTGACCAATAAAAGCAAAGGCAACACAGAGTTTGGCAATGAAACCAATGACAGAACTCTATTAGAATTAACACAAATGGTCGCGCTGATTAGCATATTAGAAGGCCGTGAAGAAGGCGAACCTGATACGGTCAAACTCAGCACCTTGCATGCGGCAAAAGGGTTGGAGTTTGGTCATGTTTTTTTAATCGGTGTGGAAGAAGGCATCATGCCGCACCGCGAATCGATTGATAATGATAAAATAGAAGAAGAACGGCGACTCATGTATGTGGGCATTACCCGTGCGCAAAAATCACTGAATATTTCATGGTGCAAAAAACGTAAACGCGCAGGTGAAATGGAAATGTGTGAACCTAGTCGCTTTATTGCAGAACTGCCAAAAGACGATGTGCGTCACTTTGGCAATCCATTTAATGACTCCGAAATTAGCAAAGACTTTGGCAAACAAAAGATGGCCAATATTCGCGCCATGCTAGCCCAAACAAATCAACTTAAAGATAATTGAACGTATGCCTTATATTACCCTAGAAAATGCTTCCCTCGCTTTTGGTCACCACGCACTATTAGATAAAACGGCTTTTCAGCTTGATGCTGGCGAGCGTGTTGGTTTAATTGGCCGCAATGGCGCCGGTAAATCCAGCATGTTAAAAGCACTGGCAGGCGAGATAAAATTAGATGATGGCAAAGTATGGACGGCGCAATCTGCTCGCACCGTTTACGTCCCGCAAGAACCTGAATTAAACCCTAATCATACGATTTATGAAGCGGTGGCAGAAGGCTTAGGCGCAGTCCAAAAAACGTTGGTGGCTTATCATGATGTCACGCATAAAATGGGTGAACCAGATGCAGATTTTGATGTGCTGATGAAAGAAATGGAAATCTTGCAGCACGAGCTAGATACGCAAAATGCGTGGGAGATGCAATCAAAAATTGAAACCGTTTTGACGCGTTTAAGTTTAGATGCTGATGTGCTGGTTTCAACCCTTTCCGGCGGCTGGCGCAAGCGCGTGGCATTAGGGCGCGCGCTGGTTGCCGAGCCTGAAGTATTGTTACTAGACGAACCAACCAACCATTTGGATTTAGAAGCGATTTTATGGCTTGAAGAATTGTTATTAAGCTTTAAAGGCGCAGTATTATTTATTACCCATGACCGGCGTTTTTTAAATCGCCTTGCTACGCGCATTACCGAACTTGATCGCGGCCAACTGACTGATTTTGTCGGTACTTATCAAAACTATCTAATCAAAAAAGAAGAATTACTGGCAATTGAAGCAACGCATGCTGCCAAGTTTGACAAAGTATTAGCGCAAGAAGAAGTCTGGATACGCCAAGGTATTAAAGCGCGCCGTACCCGTAATGAAGGTCGTGTGCGCCAATTAGAAAAATTGCGCTTAGAACGTGCCGCACGCCGTGATCGTCAAGGCAACGTCAAACTTAATATTGATGCCGGCGAACGCTCAGGCAAGTTAGTGGCAGAGTTAGAAAACGTCAATAAAGCTTATGGCGGCAGAACACTTATTCATGACTTTAGCACCCGTATTTTACGTGGCGACCGCATTGGTTTATTAGGTCCTAACGGCATTGGTAAAAGTACGCTTCTTAAACTTATTCTAGGCGAAATTGATCCTGATAGCGGTAGCATAGAGCGTGGCACGAATTTAAATATCGCTTACTTCGATCAAATGCGTGAACAGTTAGATGAAGAAGCGACCTTAGCTGACACCATTAGTCCAGGTTCAGACTTTGTCGAAATTGGGACTGAACGTAAACATGTGATTAGCTATTTGGAAGACTTTTTATTCCCGCCACAACGCTCACGTTCACCGGTTAAATCCCTGTCTGGTGGCGAGCGCAATCGCTTATTATTAGCGCGTTTATTTGCTCGCCCAACCAATGTATTAGTGTTGGACGAACCGACAAATGATTTGGACATTGATACCTTAGAGTTACTAGAAAGCTTATTGCAAGCGTATAAAGGTACGTTATTTTTAGTCAGCCACGACCGCGAGTTTTTAGAAAATACGGTTACGCAAGTGATTGCATTTGAAGGCAATGGTGTGTTGGATGAATTTGGTGGTGGTTATGATGATTGGCTACGTTTTAGCCAGCTACGCAGCGCTGAAAAAGTAAGCCATAAACCTGCACAACAGAAACTTGACCAAAATAAATCGGAACAACCAAAAGCTGCAGCTCAGAAGTTAAGCTTTAACGATAAGAAAGAACTAGAAAGCTTACCTTTAGAAATTGAAACGTTAGAAATTGAACAAGCAGAAATTACCGCACAATTCACTAACCCCAATATTTACCGCGACCAACCTGACCTTGTTAATACGCTGCAAGCAAGGCTAGCGGCGATTGGCGTTGAAATAGAAAAAAAGATGGGGCGATGGGAAAAGTTAGATCAATTCAATCATTAATACTAAAGCATGAAAACATTATTGGCGTTGCACTGACCACTTGAATCCGTCGCAGCTTACGACGGGAAGATTACAAGACAAAATAGGCGTGTGTGATTGGGCAGCTCGCGGCAAGCGCAACTCGTGCGGGATATGACTCAGCAATCGATCAAACTGATCACTGGTTTTATGACGTAATGTGACCCAAATTGCCATTCGATTTCTGTTGATTCATTTGCTTAAATTGAAAACTGTACTGGCTATCGATCCACTAAAATTTTAACAACGTCCAATTTATGTCGTGGTTTCTACTATAGCGCGCTTATCATGCGCGGATAGCTTTTTAAGCTGATACTCTGCTTTTGATGCTGCGGAACGATTTTCAAACTCAAACACTTTTAACAATCGTTTAGGCGGATGGGAGCGCATATATTTAGCGCCCTTGCCTGTTTTGTGTGCGGCGTAACGTTTATCAATATCGACTGTAATGCCTGTATAAATACTACCATCCTGGCATTCAATTAAATATAAAAACCATGGCTTAATAACGTCTACCTTATGCATTTTATTCATTAAGATCAGCAGCACCACCTGACACCAATCGAACTTGTGCCATTGTCTTTGAAGAGGCTGATTAACAATTCTTATTCAATTGGTTTATCACTTCACTAACTATTTTCTCAATTTTTAGTTGAGATTGGTATCCCCGACAGGAGTCGAACCTGTATTTTACGCTTAGGAGGCATATGTTCTATCCATTGAACGACGAGGACACAACTCAAATGCATTTTACACTAATTGAAATCATTCACTTTTGTTTTTAGATGCCTTTAATCACTGTGCATTAAACCGATTATAGCAACCTTGAATCAATGGATGACAACAGTTGCGGCGCTAATTAACGCGCAAAAAAATTGACTGCAGATGCTGCTCACGCACTCAGAGCGCCCATTACCGCGATTAAATTACAACTTGAGGCAATGTCCAACAGCAATGACATTAATGAAATTGAAGATAGCGGGCTAGGGATTGCCCTAGATGAAATGAAGCGTGTGTTTGATCGATTTTATCGCTCAGAAAATCATATCATTATTGGCTCATGGCTGAGCAATTGTTAAAGAAATCGCCAACAACCATCAAGCGTCGGTGTTGCTGGAAAACAATACGAAACATTCAGGACTAATTTTCTCTGTCACATTCAAAGCATTATAGGCTTAAGGTCTTCTTGCCTATCGAATGTATATTACTTTTTTGCTGATTTTGCTCAATACATAATCTCTCGAGAATGTCTGCCGTCACAGGTCTAGAAAAGAAATAGCCTTGTCCGAAATCACAACCAGCAGCGACTAATAAATCACGTTGCTCGGCGGTTTCTATGCCCTCCGCAATCACTTTTAATCCAAGTTTATGCGCCATAACAATGATTGCTTCACACAAAACCATGTCTTCTGAATCGGCTGATAAATTACTGACAAAGGATTGATCAATTTTAATATAGTCAACATCAAACTTTTTAAGATAAGAAAGCGACGAATAGCCTGTACCAAAGTCATCAACCGCCACCTGTACGCCGTTGTCTCGGAACGCCAATAACTTCTCACTCACTTCTGGATTTTTATCAAGCATCAAGCCCTCGGTAATTTCTACAACTAGTCCTGAACCGGGTATTCCAATTGAATTTAAATAATCAAACCAATCAACATGTTGATTAGCTTTATCATAAAACTGAACAGGTGATTTATTAATACTGACTTGAAAGTCCTTATCAAGGGTTGATCGCCACACTGCCAATTGGTCTACCACTTTGAAAAATACCCAATTACCAATATCAATGATTAATCTCGCTTTTTCTGCTACAGGAATAAATTCAGTCGGGCAGACGAAACCATTCGCAGGATGATTCCAGCGTAACAAGGCTTCGGCTTTGTAAATTTTACTGGTCGTTAAATCAACAATCGGCTGATAGACCAAGCTAAATTGTTCTTTCTCTATCGCAATCCGTATATCCTGCGTCATTTCTCTCCGTTTAGCAGAAGCTTCTTGTATCGATGTCGTAAAGAAACTATGTGTATTGCGCCCTTTATTTTTAGCGTCATACATCGTTTGATCAGCATTTTTAACCAGCGTCTCTGCATCAATTGCATCTTGTGGATAAATCGTAACGCCAATGCTAGTAGAAATATTAACGACATAAGCGCCCAAGTTAAAAGGCTGTGCTAATGCCTGCAAAATGCGCTTAACCACAAGATCAATAACATGATTAGTCTTGAAGTGGCTGAGAATAATCGTAAATTCATCCCCACCCAAGCGTGCGACAGTACCTTCACGACCAATCGTATCCGCTGCACGCAAGCAGTTCAGCAGCCGAACGCCAACCTCCTTTAACAACAAATCGCCCATATCGTGACCAATACTATCATTCACTTCTTTAAAGTCGTCGAGATCTAAGAACATCAACGCAAATGGGCTACCCGTTTGGTTGCTCGCATTCACTTCTGCTTCCAATCGTTTATGAAACATATGTCGATTGGGCAAGCCAGTGACCAAGTCATAGTTTGCCTGAAGTAAAATCCACTCTTCTGCTTGCTTTTTCTCTGAAACATCCGAAGCGACTGTCACGTACCCAGTGATATCGCCTAGATCGCTTTTAATAGGACTGACATGCATCGACATAGGTAATAGCTGACCTACTTTCGTTTTAAGCATTAACTCTCCTCGATAACTGCCTTTTCTTTTGGCAATCAAGAAAATTTCATTTTTTGTCAGCTTATTTTCATTCTCGATTGGTAATAATGAAAATGGTGTGTCAGTCAGCTCTTTTAATTCGTAACCAAATAAGGTTACAAAAGCTGGGTTAATATATTGATATTGGAAATCCACATCTAGTAAGGCAATCGCTTCGAGCGTTTGTGATAACGCCTCATCACTTTGCCTTAGCTTAGTATCGCGCAACTCAATTTGACTTAACATTAAATTAAAGCCGTCGGTTAAGTTACCTAATTCATCTGAGGAGATTTTTTTAACGCGATGCGTATATTGCTGTTGTTCGATAATCTTACTGATTGCACTCGTTAATCGCTCAACAGGCTCTAACAAATGCCTCACTTCACGTTTTAGAAAACAATAACCAACAAAAAAGGCTAAAAAAACACCTAATAAATTAGTCATCATCCTAACAACCACATCGGCAAACACATGATTATAATCAGCTGTGAGGCTTATCTGACCTATTTGCTGTCTATTTTCTATAATCGGTCGCTCAATCTTTATCGCATCAAAGAGAGCTAAGGCATTAAGCCAGTTAGTTTGTTTGTGCTGCGTATTAATATAAGATGCAAATTCGTTATTTTTTTTGTCTATGATTTTGGCAGTCAAGATCGAGCTATCTGCCTGTAGCGCATCTAATGTCCCTTTAATAGCAACCGCATCATCAAAAATAATTGCTGAAGCACTGTTTCTAGCAATCACATCGGCTAATATCATTAAATCTTTTTTAGCCGCTGCACGGGCACTATTAGCATCATTGATCGTAGAAAATAAGAAAGCAATCAGTACAACAGTACCTGCGGTCATTAAGACAACTAACATTAATTTTTTTTTGATTGATTGATCAGCAAAAAACCTTATCACTAGAAAGCTTCTCTCATATTTGTGCTTTTTGTTTTTTCTGTAATAGCATAAGAAACGACGCTAATTCGATAGTTTTCTACAGGTCTAATTTCAGATACATTGCGATTGCTTGCTTGTCTGAACTCAGCTTTTTTTACTGGATTTGTGACTGCAGCACTTTGAATAACAACAGAATAAACTTCCATAACAAGCAACTCTGTTAAAGGCTTGGCAACAATAGCAGACAATTCTGCTGTTGATATTTGCATCCCACCAACAGTCAATGCTAAACCAGGATTAACAAGCTGCTTTTCAGCAGGTTTAAAGTGATTAAACATTACAACAGCAATGATAAACAAAGGCGTAAGCAATATAACAAACCAGAGCTTATCGATACAATATTGCTTAAGCTCACATAGTATTGATGATTTTTTATTCACTCTAATCCCTTTACAATTTTCGCCAATTTAAGTAACTGCGCACTCATATTTAATCCAGAAGCTCTTATAGTCTTCAGATTCACTTCAAGACTGACTCGTGCTCCATCTCTTATCAGACCAACCATGCCGCCCTTATCTATAAAGTCAGGGATATCACTAATCGTTAGCACTGGAAACCCATTCATTTGTTGCAGTAATTCCCCTACCCCTTTTGTGCTATCTTGCGAAATAAACACCATATGGCATGAATCAAAATGCTCACTCTCAATCCAACGACGCAAAATTAAAGGCTTATTGTCAACCAGCTTTCCTTGTAAGCTTTTTAAGCTACCACCCAACTTAGCATTACCAAAAACACACAGGTTGAACTGTTCATCATTGCCATCACGATTAGGCCAAATAACATATTTAGTGACGTTGTAAACAAACCCTGCTTTAACAGCCTGCTCTTTAGTCGCGGCATGCGTAAGCATAGGTATACTCATTAGCATGCAGTACAAAAAGCTTACAAAATAATGCTGTAAAGTATTGATAATCAGTCCTTTTTGCTTATTTGAATTTGAATCTTAATGTCAGTGTACCCGTCAAAAAGAATATCAATTCATAAAACAGATGCATTAAAAACCGTCTATCTTTAAAGCACTTCTTATTTAATCGTTGCTTTTAACTACCAACGAAAGTTCGAGTTTTAATCATTTTGTGTTAGATATATCGGCAGTAGAGAACCAGTCTTTAACAAATAAAATTTTAATAAATTGGCTGCCGTGATTAATTGACCAAGACAGCGTTAAACAAAACGTTCGATTAGCTGAAGCAGAGTGCTCAAAACTAAACAATCTATTTTTCCATAGACCATATTTGTCATTGATTAAGTAAAACCAATTGAATATAAAGTGAATAACGCATTGATTTCATTTTGGCGCTGTCGTAAATGAGCCTTATATTTAAGCCCACTTCTTTAGCATTTTCTGGCGTATATAAATAGCGCTACGGATCTGTTTTCAGGTGACTTTAACCAACTAAAGCATCTCGAGGGTGTCCTGAATTTTGTGTTATTAACTAATCTTGCGATTTGTCTTGCTGCGTCACGGGGATAGACTCTATTTAAAGTGCTTCATTGAGTTGTTTGAATAGCCTCGAGTCAAGATTTGATAAAAATTCATGCTAATGGTTTAAAACTAGCCACTATTAACAACCTTTAAACTGTTGGCTTTTGCATTGCACGGCCAATTGGTTTGCAGTAGTAGCCTGCTCTGCAGTCATTTGAGCCGTTGTGCGCATCAGCATTTTAGTATGACGGCTGATCAAGCGTTGGTCTTCATTTTGCGTTGCAATGATTAACCACATGGCTGCCTTAACCGTATCCTGCTGTGCGCCAATACCTTGCATATACATATTGGATAGATATCCTTGCGCCTCACTATTATGATTGCTTGCCGCCAAGCTTAACCATTTAAAAGATGCATCCAAATCTTGCTCGATCACATCACCGCGGTAAAACAACATACCTAAATTAAGCTGTGACTTGACATGCCCTAGCACAGCGGCTTGTTGATAATATTGCGCTGACCTTTCATAACTGATGCTCTGAATTTCACGCTTAAAAACCATAGATGCCAAAATATACTGCGCTTCTTCATAACCTAAGGATGCTGATTTTGTATACCACTTAACCGCTTCATCCATATTTTGCGTCACGCCATCACCATTCTGATACATCAAACCCAAGTTGTAGCAAGCCTTCGCATCGTTCTGATTGGCAAGCGTTAAATAAATCGCATGTGCTGCCGCAAAATCTTTTTGCGACAACTTAAATTTTGCTTCTTCTAAGGTGTTTGCATGCGCAAAAAAAGTCATCAATAACCCTAATAGTAGCCATCGCGCTTGCATCTTATTTGTCCTCTAAATGAATTGATATTGGATTAATTTTATAGGTAGAAACCTGTTTTTTCAGTTTGTTCAGTTCAGCATCGTTAAATGCTTAAGCGACTTTTAACCGTCTGAATGGAGCGATTAAATTGGCTTCTAGCATACCCATGCTCATAGCGCTTCGCCTAAAGCTTACGCTAATGATCATGGTGTTTTTACAGACCATTTTGTGCAATTTTGATAGATTTTACTGTCTTTAAATAGATCACTCGCCAGCTAGCTAAACTTTTTTGCATTCTGATTTATTACGTCTTGAATCAGCTCTAACCTAACAATCGGACTATCAAGCTCCATTAATCGCTGCTTATGAATAAGCGGTAGGTTGAGTAACTCAACCCATCTATTTGAAACCCATGTGGCATCATTGTATTCATAGGGTTTAATAATTGGAATATCCTTTTCTGATATACCTTGGAGTGGTAATGATTCAATTAAGTGTTGAAGATTTTCACTTACTATTTTTAAATCATCAGGAATTGGGATTTTTAAGTCATTATTTATAGTCGATAACGCACCAGTGACGAGGCCATCTGGTTGCATTGTAAATCCGTTAACTTTGACTCTGTGACGGGCTCGGCAACTAATCATAATAAGACCTACCGTTGAGACATCTGCATCCAAAATTTCTACTACACTACCGACACTGGCAAAAGGTAAACTGGATGTGATATTTGTCTTGGCCTCTGATAACGCTGCAACAATGCAAAAGCCAGTTTTTTCTCTTAAGCAAGCTTTTACCATGTCTAAATATCTTGCCTCAAATATTCGAAGATTGATAAGTCCTTCAGGACAAACGACGAGACTGAGGGGAAAAACAGGTAATTTATACGAATCCATGATTCAATGACTATTGCAGTCCTGTTTCGTTCAAAATATAAAATAATAAAAAAGGGTTGTGAATGAATGTAAATAGCACTTAACTTCATCTAAAAATAACCTACAAATAGTCACTATAGCGACCGGTTGATCTTTATGAAAAATGAATTAGCTTGATTTTTCATCATTGCATTGATTAACTAAACTAAAGTTTTTTCTATGCATAGTGCGCTTTAATAAAGGAAACAACTTAATGCCATCCTCATGGAATTTAAGGGCATCAAACTTAACAACAATTCAATTTATTGGTAGGCCGCGGTGTGATTTCTCATAGGAGATTAATCAAAAAATTAAAAATTATTTTACAATAGGCCTAACCGAGGAAAATCCACCATCAATTGACCATACTTGACCCGTTACTCTAGTTGCATGTCCAGATAACAACCAAGCCATGAGGTCAGCTACGTCTTCTGCATTACCAATCCCTTTTAGCGGATATTGTTTTGCAGCCATTTCACGCATCAGATCGCTACTAAGTATGTTGGCAGAAGCTGCAGTATCCAATAGACCAGGCGCAACTGCATTGATACGAATATTAGTACTTGAGTAAGTGGCGGCAGCACTCCTTACCATCGCTTCCAGACCCCCCTTGGCAGAAGCAATTGCTTCATGATTCTGTGTACCAATACGCGCAGCAGCTGAAGATACAAAAACAGCAGCGCCAGCCAATGATGCCTGTTTCAAATGATTTACAAATGCTGCCATCGTGTGAAATGCACTAAACAAGTTAGCGCTCATGCAATCATCAAAGTCAGCCTCTTGCATTCGATGCATTGCACCAAGCCGAATATTTCCGACACAATGCGCAAGCGCAGTTGGTATCAAATTCAGTGATAAAGCCTCATCAAATATTTGCTTAGCACCCGAGACTTTGGAGCAATCAGCAATTATTTGCGTATGTGCATTACCAAAAATAGCGTTTAGCTTTTCAGCATGACGGCTGACTAAGATTAACTCCCAATGGTCTTCAAGCAATTTTTTGGCAAGCGCTTGGCCTAGTCCACCACTTGCACCCGTAATCACAGCAATTTTTTTCATACAGACTCCAAATTATAATGAATATGGAGTACTCAAAAGATTAAACGTTTCAATAAAATCAATTTAATTCACAATGGTGCTATCGACCATTTATTTGAGCATTTGCAGATTGACATCAAATGAATAGTCTAAAAGAGTAATCCGTTCAAAGGAAATGCTGAATCATAAATGGACAGCAGTGCCAATGACTGATTGCAAAATTTTATACAGTCTTTGCAAAAAATAGCCACAAAATCTTTAAAATATGCAGTCTGTCTTTATTGATTATTATGCAAAGAAAGTATTTAGCAGTATTGAAATACCGTATGCTTAATACTAAAAAAAGTTGGTGATAAACAATAAAGGTGACACTTTATTTTAAAATCCACCTACAATAATATCTGTTATGTGTTTTATTAATTAATAACCATTTCAGATTTTTAAAAAAAATAGTATTAAAAATGCACTATTATCAAAAGTGCCAGTCAAAAAGGTTCGTCAATATTTTTTTAATCTCAAGGAAAATGAATATGTTTAAAGTAAAAATGAGTGTACTAGCAACCATTATTTTATCTGCTATGTTTACTAACGTTGCGTTTGCTGGTAGCTGTGATGTAAACATAGAATCCACTGCAGCGATGGCCTTTAATGTAAAGGAAATAGCAGTCCCCAAAACTTGCAAAGAGATTACATTAAATCTCAAAAACACAGGCACAATGGCAAAAGCGATAATGGGTCACAATGTAGTTATTTCTAAAACATCAGACATGCAGGCAGTAATTAAAGATGGCACTAGCGCAGGTTTAGCGAACAATTATGTAAAACCAAAAGATGCCCGAGTGGTTGGCTATACATCAATCATCGGTGGAGGCGAATCAACCTCTGCCAAGATTAAATTAGTCAATGTCAAAGCAACTGATAGTTATTCATTTTATTGTAGCTTCCCTGGACATGGCTCTATTATGAAGGGTGTGTTCAAACTTGTTTAGTGGATAGGGTTTTATTCTTAAAAAAGACGATTTTAATCGTCTTTTTTATTTGTTCGAATATATAGATGGATTAACAATCGCCAAATATTTCTAGCAATGATTAATAAACTACCCTAAATTTCGGTTGTTAATGCAATCCGCCGTGCAGGGAAGCATAAAACCAGTTGATATGTCTGATTTTTACCTACTTTTTTAATTTTGCCCACTTTTAGATTTTGGCAATCGGCTTGGAAGCTTAGCCGTTATTGGTGCCGGGGCCGGAATCGAATAATTACTTTAAGTTATTGATTTATTGTATTTTATTTTAATTAAAAATTTATTAAACCCCCAATAATACCCCCAATAGTTTTATGTTAATCTTTGAATAGCCTTTCAAGTAAGTTACTAAAAGAATTATTTAGGTTTACTAAAATTCCATAATAACTACATGAATCAGTAAAACCAATAAAGATTTAATTATTATTTTTTCAAAACATTCATATTTTATTTTGCAAAAGTCACACCCCACCACACCCCCACGACCCCGTTCTTTATTTGGGTCCCATCAGATAAGCCCTACAGTTGGATGATGACAAACGACAAAGGAATTTTTTGAAATCGCATTTAGAGCGAATATGATTTAAATTCTCATACATGTTTTAATCGATTCAACAGAATCAATTTGTTCCATTTATAGATTCAAGAGACTTGTACTATTTCTACCATAGTTAAAATGCAGAATGGATAGTGCTGATTAATATCAATATGCGCAAGAGCTCAATAGCTCAGTTGATAGAGCAGCGGATTGAAAATCGCGGGAATAGAGAAAACCACAACAATCAGAAAGAACTTAAAACAATATAATCAAATAGTTAAGTGTTTTGGTGTTTTCTCGTTAATTGCCCTTTTGTGTGCCTAAGTGTGCCATGAGTGTGCCACGGGTAGCCAATAAAAGTACTGAAATAATCTAGCAAGGGGGTGCCCTTTCGCATTCCACCAAATACCGACCCCACCATACCCCCACCACCCCAATGTTCATTTGGGTCCCATCCACCTATACATACACTGT
>Ga0209702_10003159_pt1 | contig 26565 bp, 25 predicted proteins | sample FRY01_FD_187210 | JGI IMG/M metagenome (GOLD analysis project Ga0209702, IMG submission 187210) | Freshwater microbial communities from Lake Fryxell liftoff mats and glacier meltwater in Antarctica - FRY-01 (SPAdes) (version 2) | ecosystem: Environmental > Aquatic > Freshwater > Ice > Glacier... | reverse complement strand
GACTGACGCTGGCGCCGAAGATACCCGCCCACTTGTCGCAACCACCGTCTCTCCGATCACATCGATTGCCGCATCAATCGGTGGCGACCGGATTCGGATTGAAGGGATCGTGCCCGAAGGCGTCAATAGCCACACCTTCGAACCTGCACCGAGTATCGCCAAGTTACTCAGCGATGCCGATCTGATCCTGATCAACGGGCTCAAGTTAGAAGACCCAACTCGCAAGTTGGCCGAAAGTAATATGAAGGCCAGTGCAAAGATTGTTGAACTCGGAACGATCTCGCTGCCCGAAGCAGATTACATCTACGACTTTTCCTTCCCACTAGAGGGTGGAAAGCCAAACCCACACCTATGGACTGATCCAGGTTATGCAATTAAATATGCCGATGTCATCCGCGCCGAATTCACACTGCTTGATCCAGCTAGCGCTGACTTCTTCACCGAAAACTTAGCCACCTTTACAAAGCAAGCCACCGAACTCGGCGCAGCAGTTGCCGCTGATCAAAAGAGCGTGCCGGCTGGTAATCTGAAATTGCTGACATATCACGATGCATATGCATACTTTGCAAAGTTCTACGGATGGACTGTGATCGGCGCGCTACAACCTGGTGATTTCGCTGATCCATCACCAGCAGATGTGGCTGCACTCATCAAGCAAGTCAAGGCAGAGAAAGTCACAACGATCTTTGGATCTGAAGTTTTCCCATCTGCCGTACTTAAAGAAATCGGCAACGCCACCGGCGCTCGCTATGAGGATTCACTTCGCGATGATGATCTTCCCGGTGCACCCGGCGAATCTGAGCACTCATGGCTTGGCCTCATGAAATACAATTACCGAACAATGATTTCCGGGCTAGGCGGCACCCCAACAGCGATTGATAAAATCACTGTCACAGCAATGTTGTCCGACGCTAAGTACCCTCAGTAAAAGTACCCAGTAAAGGAATGTAACTTGATGACAGGTACCGGGGTTGGCCCTGAGTTAATTCGACTAGACCATGTCAGCGCTAGTTATGACCGCACACTTGTCCTCGAAGATGTCGACTTCCACATCCACGAAGATCAATTCACCGGAATCGTCGGCCCATCAGGTGCCGGTAAAACAACTCTGTTACGGCTATTACTCCAGACGTTAAAACCAGCTCACGGCACTGTCTGGCGCGCACCTGATCTGCGCGTTGCTTACGTGCCACAACTCGAGACCGTTAATTGGAATTTCCCGATCACCGTCTTTGATTGCGTACTCATGTCTCGCAAATCATCGCGCTTACGCCCATGGGCTAGCCCGAAAGAGAAAGCCAGCGTCTTTGAAGTTCTCGATCGCCTTAACATCGGCGACCTCAGCCAGCGCCACATCCGCGAACTATCGGGCGGCCAACAACAACGTATGTTCTTAGCTCGCGCACTCATCCGCCAGCCACAACTCTTACTACTGGATGAACCAACAAGTGGCGTTGATGTAAATACCCGCCACGACATCTTGCACTTATTAGCCGACCTGCACGAAGACGGCGTCGCCATTGTCTTAACCACCCACGACCTCAACGGAATCGCAACCCACCTGCCGCACCTTGTCTGTGTCAACGGTGGCATCGTCGGTCAAGGCACCCCGGAAGAAGTAATGACACCAGCAGTTCTCGAGCGCACATATGGCGCACAGATGGATGTGCTTGAACATCTCGGTGTTCGTTTAGTCGTCGACCAATCGCCAAACTTCAACGCACCCGAGACGAAGATTTAATATGACAACACTTATCGAACCATTCTCATACTTCTTCTTTCAAAAAGGTTTAATCGTCGCCGGCATCTCCGGCGCACTCCTTGGCATGATTGGTGTCTTCATCGTCCTACGCGGCATGAGCTACATCGGCCACGGACTCTCTCACTCAATCTTCGGTGGTTTCGCCGCCATGCAATTATTTGCCGCAAAGTTCTACGCAATCGGCGCCGGTCTCTGGGGCATCGCATCCGCACTTGCCATCACCACCGTCACCAAACGCAGTCGCGTGGGTGCTGACGCCGCCATCGGCGTAATCTCAATTGCATCATTTGCATTCGGCGTCGCACTCTTTGCCAAGTTCGGAACCAGCGGCCCATCATTTGAAAACGCACTCTTTGGCAGCATCCTTGGAATCACCACCGGCCAAATCATCGGACTACTCGGTGTCACAACCGCAACCGCATTCTTTATCTTCCTGCGCTATCGCGCCTTACTCTTCACCACCTTCGACCCCGAGGTCGCCGAAGTATCCGGCGTCAAAGTCGCCCGCATCGAAGCCGCACTCATGATCGTTCTCTCACTAGCAATCCTGGCAACCCTGACAGTCATCGGCGTAACACTTGTCGCCGCAATGTTGGTCATCCCGGCAGTCATCGCACGCATGCTCACCAACTCCTTCGGACGCATGTTGGCATACAGCACCGCAATCGGAACATTCTGCGGATTGACTGGAATGTATTTAAGTTACTTCGCAGATATTCCATCTGGAATTACAATTGTGCTTGTCGGTGCATTTCTCTTCACGCTCGCACTCGCCGTTACCGGCCGTCGCGGGTTAAGTCGATCAGCTGGACTTGATAGCCATCACGAAAATCTCGGTTCAGTTAAACCTCGCTAACCGGCCAGCGTTAATTGCGGCGAGCAATTTTTATTGAGTCCTCATCACCATTCGGCCAGGGAACCATCTTTATGGGTCCAATCCGGAATACGCCAACGCATACCTGCATCAGGAGCACCTGCAGCTTTTCTTACCGCCGCTTCATCAACTTCGATTCCAAGTCCAGGATTTTTCATTAGCTCGATGTAACCCTCAGGGGCATCAAAGACCGAATAATCAACTAGATATTTCATGAGATCTCCATTGTTACCTTTACCGAGTCCAAGTATCTGCTCTTGAATCAGAAAATTTGGCGTTGCAAAATCTAATTGCAGGCAGGCAGCAAGTGCTATCGGACCGAGTGGGCAGTGTGGAGCCATTGCAACATTGTAGGTATCTGCAAAACTGGCAATCTTCTGGCACTCAGTGATACCACCTGCATGGCTGAGATCGGGTTGCGCTACTGCGATACCAGTCCGTAAAACATCCTTAAAGTCATTCCGATCAAAGAGCCGTTCTCCAGTTGCAATTGGTGTTGAAGTTGAAGAAACTATCAAACCAAATTGATCAGTAAATTCTGGTAGCACTGGCTCTTCAATAAAAAGTAAGTTAAGCGGTTCAAGTAATGGGAAGACTCGGCGAGCCATGGCCAAACTAAAGCGACCATGAAAATCAAGTGCGATATCTATTTTGTCACCCACATACTCACGTGCACTTTCGACGCGAGCGACAATATTCTTAAGTTCCTCGGCAGTATCAATATGTTCTAGCCCATCTGAGGGACAGAATTTAATTGCGGTGAGGCCGCGCGCAAGCTGAATATCTATACTTTTCTTCATATCACTTACATCTTGGACGACCGGATTGTGTACATATCCATTGCCACCGGATGGACCAGCATGCCCATAAATGCGCACCCGATCTCGAACGTGACCACCGAGTAATTGGTAAACCGGTACACCCAAGGCTTTACCTTTAATATCCCACAAGGCTTGATCAATTCCAGAAATTGCTGAATCCATAATCGCACCACCGCGATAAAAGCTCCCCTTTTTCATTCGCTGCCACAGGCGCTCAATTTGGAAAGGGTCTTGACCAATTACGTGGTCCATTAATTCATCGACGGCAGCAGCGACAGTTAATGATTTACCTTCAAGAACAGGTTCGCCCCACCCGCTAACGCCTTCGTCAGTTTCAATTTTAAGAAAAAGCCAACGTGGTGCAATAAAAAATAATTCGTAGTGAGTTACTTTCATTGCAGCTCCTTAGTGAAGATTTCTCATCTTTGAAATAAGGGTAACAAAGACCCTTATTAAAGTCTTGGATCGTCCATCCACCTGAAAGGTGTTAACGCTCAAGGGCGATTCACTTTTTTGAAGGTTTAATAGCATTCGCGACTCAAATCGTATAGGATTGACCTGTGTTTGCGAGAGTGCAACGGTAGAAAAAAGAGGTGGCAGCATGAATTACGGAAAAGACTTCGAAGGCCTGACTGCGGTCATCACTGGTGCTGGCTCCGGAATCGGATTGGACGTTGCCAAACAACTCCGTGATCGTGGTGCCACAATTTATGGGTTAGATCTGCACAAAGGCGAGCTCGATGGCGTTGGCACCTTCATCGCATGCGATGTTGGAGATGATGTGTCAGTTATTAACGCCTTCAAAGATATTCCGCAGGTGGATATTTTGATAAATAACGCTGGCATTGGTTCGATCGGCACAGTTGAAACTGCAGATCCAGAAGATTGGCATAAAGTTTTTAATATTAACGTCTATGGGATTGCTCGGGTATCAAAGGCAGCGCTTCCCATCATGCGCAAAAGTAAGGTCGGATCGATTGTAAATGTCTGTTCTATTGCAGCTACATGTGGCATCCCAAACCGCGCTGTCTACTCTGCCTCTAAAGGTGCCGTGCTCACACTCACCTTAGCGATGGCAAATGATCTGATTAAAGATAAAATTCGGGTTAACTGTGTTAACCCAGGTACTGCAGATACACCGTGGGTTGGTCGCTTACTTGATCAAGCAAGTGATCCAGTGGCAGAACGAGCAGCTCTCGAATCTCGCCAACCGATGGGACGGTTAGTAACTTCAGAGGAAGTTGCTAACTCTATCTGTTACTTAGCTAGCCCACTCCAATCATCAACTACTGGTTCCTCGTTAGCAGTCGATGGTGGAATGCAGGGTCTGCGAATACCGAAGTAATAGCCAACCGTTAACGATTGGCTATTTGCTCTTCGTTACACGCGAGCGAATGATGCCGATACCTTCAATACCAGTTTCTAGAATCTCGCCACCTTGTAAATATTTCTCGGGCTTAAATCCCATTCCAACACCTTGCGGTGTTCCGGTATTAATTACATCGCCTGCCTTGAGTTCCATAAATTGGCTGATGTACCAGACGCAGTAGTTAATGTCATAAAGCATGTCGCTGCTGCGAGAGTTTTGACGAGTGTCATCATCAACTTTGCACCAGAGACGAACATCAGATGGATCATACGAATCTGCTGTTACAACCCACGGACCCATTGGATTAAAGGTAGGGAACGATTTTCCCTTAACCCATTGGCCGCTTCGCTCTAACTGCCAATACCGCTCGGAGGTGTCCTGGGAAACGGTGTATCCAAGAATATATTTGGCTGCCTCTTCTGGTGACGATAGATAGAGCCCAGTTTTTCCAATTACCGCGCAGATCTCTACTTCGTAATCTGTCTTCACTGAGTGAGGCGGAATAATGAGGTCATCAAATCCGCCAACAACAGTATCGGGAGCCTTCATAAAGATCACTGGCTCAACCGGTGTATCTGAGCCAGTCTCTTCGATATGTTGTTTGTAATTAAGACCGACGCAGATAACTTTTGTAGGACGTGCAACTGGTGCGCCAATTCGATAATCAGCAATCTTTACCTTTGGCCGAGTGGTTAAATCTAGCGCCATTACCTTTGCTAGCCCATCGTTTTCTAACTCGACTCGGTTCCAATCAGAGATAACGTCATCAACAAAGACGGCTTCCTCATCTGAAATTCCGACAGCTGCTCTCTCTTTTCCAACTTCTCCCAAACGAACTATGCGCATTTACTTTTCCTCTCAGTTTTACTTTCCTAGTGTTTAGATTTCAACGCCGATATATTTAGTCTCAAGAAATTCATGAATTCCATCAAATCCACCTTCACGCCCTAAACCTGATTGCTTAAATCCGCCAAATGGTGCCGCTGGATCAGATATAACTCCGCGGTTAATTGCAACCATTCCAGATTCAAGGGCTTCGGCGACTTTAATGCCACGCTTTAAATCTTCTGTGAAAACGTAGGCGATCAAACCGTAGGGAGTGTCATTAGCTAGCGCAATTGCCTCATCATCATTGTCAAAGATAATTAACGGTGCAACTGGTCCAAAAATTTCATTTTCAAGGATTGAATTATCTTTTGCAACTGTCAGCACAGTTGCTGGATAGAAGGCTCCATCACCATCTGGAATAGCACCTCCTGCATGAATAGTGCCACCCTCACTTATAGCTTGATCTACTAAAGCTGCGATCTTATCTCTCTCCTTAATTGAAACAGATGCTCCAAGTTGAACTCCTTGGGAGAGACCTGGGCCGACTTTGAGGTTCGACATAGCTTTTGAAAATTCTGACGTAAATTTCTCTGCAACGGAGCGATGGACATAGATGCGATTTGCTGAGGTACAAGCCGCGCCACCGTTACGCATTTTTGCAATCATGACACCAGCAACTGTGGTCTCTAGATTGGCGTCATCAAAGATAATTACTGGTGCATTACCACCTAGCTCCATCGATGTACGAAGTACATTATCGGCACACTCTTTAATTAAAATCCTACCTACCTGAGTAGATCCAGTGAAGGATAAGTTACGCACTCTTGGATCATGCAATATTCTTGAAATCATCGAACCGACAGAGCTTGGCAAAATATAATTAACAACACCAGCTGGGACTCCAGCTCGCTCCAAAATTTCGACTACTGCAATGGCAGAAAGTGGCGTCTCCGAAGCAGGCTTAAGGACTACGGTGCAGCCAGCAGCTAGCGCTGGTGCAATCTTGCGAGCAACCATGGCAGTTGGGAAATTCCATGGGGTAATCAATAACGAGACGCCAATTGGTTGATGAGTTACTAAAATTCTTTTATCACCACTTGGAGATTTTCTAAAATCACCTGTGATTCGAACAGTCTCTTCCGAGAACCATCTAAAGAATTCAGCGGCATACATCACTTCATTAAGTGCATCACCGTAAATTTTTCCATTTTCCTTAGATAAAATCTTTGCCAAACGATCTGACTCGGCAACCATAATTTCATAAGTTTTTCTGAGCATCTCCGCGCGAACTCGTGGGCTAGTGGCTGCCCAGGCTGGAAAAGCTTCATGTGCAGCGGTAACAGCTGCTTCGCAATGGGCTTCACTCGCATATGAAACGTGCGCAATTTCTGATCCATCACTCGGATCTATTACAACAGCGGTGTGATCAGATTTAATCCATTGGCCATTAATATATAAATCTGTTTTCATTTCCACATCCTATTAGCCCAAGGGTACTTATTTAACTGGGGAGAGCAGCATATTCAGATATATGAATTGAAGATTTAGGATTTAATCACCTTGTTTCGAAGCTTACCTAATCCAGTTATCTCTAACTCAACAACATCACCAGAGTTCAAGTTCTTGCCAACTTCGGCACCAGAACCATCGGCGCAGGTTCCAGAACCAAAAACTTCACCAACTTGTAGCTCTTCATCTTGCGAAGCATAAGAGATCATCTGCTCAAATTTCCAGTGCATGCCATTTGAATTTGTATCAGTCCAGACTTCACCATTTACGGTGCCACGCATAGCTAAGTTGTAAGGATCCTTTATCTCATCTGCCGTAACAATTACTGGGCCGAGAACGTGGGCACCGATGAAATCTTTCCCCTTTGCTGGCCCTAAGCCAACTGACATCTCTAGCGCTTGAATTTCACGAGCGGATAGATCGTTATAAATTGTGTAGCCATAGATGTGATCGAGTGCAGAGTCTTCTGAAATATTTACACCAGGCTTACCGATAATTGCCGCGAATTCAAATTCAAGATCCAGAGTTTGTGCGTACCGAGGGAATTTAATCTCCTGATTATGAGCCCCGAGACTGGCAGCATTTCCTTTGTAGTAAACGGGTCTTTTGTACCATTCATCTGGAATTGGGCGACCGAGCCGAGGATAGATATTAAGTAGATGTTGTTCAAAGGCCATAAAGTCACGAAGTAGTGGTGGATTAGAAATTGCTGGGGCAAAGGTGATGAATTCGGTTGTGAACACTAGCGTTCCACCAGATGGTGAATGTGAAAGACCCTGTTGTTTAACATAGGCCACCGCAGATTCAGCTACCTCACGTGATCTAGCCCCACCTTGAATAAAGTGCAACGCAGACGGCGGAACCAATCCATTAGCTAGTCGAAGCGCTCCTTCGCTACCTAAACCTTCAGCAGTAAAAATTGTTTCAGCTGCCGCCGTGAGATCAATAATCTCGCCAGCGTCAGAGTTTCCCTTCACAAGTGCACCGAGTCGCTTGTGGCGACCGGTGACACCTGTGACTACAAAGGAGACAAGCTTCATCCAATAACCTGACGGAAGATCTCTCGCTCACGCTTTTCTAGCAATGGAACAATCTTTCCTTCTATTATTGCCTTGAAGTGTGGTGTCTCGCGGTGGGCTACAAGTGAATCTTCATCCTTGTAGACCTCGTAAAGGCAGTACAAATTCTCATTCTCTGGGTCAATATTTGCGTTGTAGAAGAGACAGGCAGGTTCATCTGCTTTGACAAGCTGAGCCATCTCGCGCAGAGCAGCTTCTACTGCCTTTGAGTTTCCTGGCTTTACAAAGTATTTCGCAATCAGTACTGCTACCATTTTCTTCTTCTCTCTTCTCGTTGATGTATTTTCTTACTTTATATTGATTACTCTGGTTTTGAGGAGTTCATGTAAGTTCTCGCCCAAAATTAAGTTTTTCTCTGCAGTGGTTATAGAGTCAACACTACTACGTAGGACTTCTATCGCTTGCGTATAGGTCAACATATCTCGCGACGCTGGGAAGTCTGAACCCCAGTAAAGTCGGTGAGCTCCAAATGCTTCAACAATAGTTTTGAACAGTCGTTGCGAATCAGCATATGGAAAATTCCATTTTTCAAAACTATTGTAATTAAATCCTGATATTTTTACACCGATATTTGGCTGCTCTGCACATTTGACTAGCGCAGCTATATCGGAAGTGCTGTAGGTACCCTGATTATTTCCGGGAAATGACATATGGTGAATAAGAATTGGCAGCGTCGGGTTATCTTGAGCGACTTGTTGCAGCGCTGGCAGCCATGCTGGCCCTATTGCCATTGAGGCAATTACTTTGCGCTCTGCCGCAACTTGGAAGAACTCTCGCCCTTCATCGCTGGCAAACCAACCATCTTCTTCACCAACGTAGTGTGTAAAACCGTGCGCCTCATTACGATCAAGCTCCTCAATCATGCGTTTAACCGCACCTGGTGTGTGGTGTTCTTTACGCCAAATACAGTCGATATCTACCCAAGCGGTAATTCGATCTGGATGCTTGCGTGCAAAAGCCGAAACATAATCGTTATTATCTTCATTTCCAAAACCTTCACCACCTGCACCATTTCCTATTCGGGCACAGACAACGGTTGCATGCTCAACACCATGCGTATCCATCTCATATAAGAGCGCCTCAATCGACCCTCGATGATCTGGATCAGGAACTGATTTGTCATACGGCCAAGCACGCCAGGCATGGCAGTGTGAATCAATAATCACGACTAACCCTTTCTGCCTGCCGTCACGCGGGCAGTGATCTGTGCGCGTGGTTCAGAACCGGAGAGAAATCGACCGACTTCTGCAACCATTAATGAGAAGAAACGAGGGGTTGCCTCGTGAGTCATTCCACCCACGTGAGGTGAGAGGAAAACATTGTGCATCTGGCGAAGTGGGGATCCAACTGCAATGGGTTCTGGATCATGTGCATCAAGGCCAAACCATGAATCATTTTTAGAAGCCTTTTCAATAAGTGCAGCAACATCGACTACAACTCCACGCGAAACATTTACAAAGACGCCATTGGGTACCATCCACTCAAATTCTTTCTTGCCGATCATGCCTCGAGTTTTGGGAGTATCAGGGGCTAAACAAATTACAACATCACATCCCATAACTTTTTCTAACGTCGCAAAATCAACATCAAGTGCGTCACCAAGTTCACGTGGCGCATATGGATCAAAGGCGAAGTTCTTGGTGTGAAATGGTGCTAAGAATTCGCATAGTCGCCAGGCAATGTGGCCAAAACCGATAATTCCTACAGTTCGGTTTGTTAGCTCTCGAGCAGGGGGAGCGGTGCGATAGTCATCGTGTAACATTGCTTTTCCACCAATAATGTCTCGGAAGCGAGCTTGTTCGCGCAGACCAAGCAAGGCAAGTGCTAGCGCCCACTCTGAAACTGGCCACGATGAAGAGTGAGTTGTATCGACAACCACCACACCATGTTTATCTGCTGCAGCCAGATCTATTCGAGCGGCAAAGCGATCGCCCTCGAGCTCTCCCACAAACTTAAGCTTTTTGCCTGCCTGAAAGACAGCTTCAGTTACGCGCGGGCTGCCGTGGACGACGATCAAAATATCCAAATCAGATACGAATTCACAGAATTCTTTTTCAACGGTTGGATCATTATTAATACTGTGCCAATCAGATGGAACTTCAAACTCGCGAAAAATAACTTCACCAAAGTTTGCCAGAGCATCTAAATCAGATTGTAAAAAGTAGAGATCACGGTTGACGTGAGTTGCAGCTATACCAATTCGAATATTTTTACTCATCGCAGCGCTACCGAACCATCTTCACGTAGATCTGGATTAATTGGAAATACTGAAACCGGTGGATTCGTTGCAAAGAATTCATCATTGATCTCCATGCCTAGACCAGGCTCATCAAATGGATAGAGCCAACCTTCTTTGACAATTGGAATTCGCTTTACCATTTGCTGTACCGGATCTACATTTTGATCAACATGCTCTTGTGCTTCCCAGTTTGGTGCAGTGATTCCCATATGGATATGTGCCATGGTTGCAATCGCACCTGAAGGTACGGCGTGTGGCAAAATTCCCTGATGATGAGCTTCGGCCATCGCACAAATTTTACGAACGTGCGTGAAGCCACCTGCGATACCAATATCTGGGCGGACAAACGCTAGGCCGGCATGCTCGATATATTCGCGGAACTCATAGATTGAGGTATTGCGTTCTCCGGCAGCCATTGGCGTCTTAACTTTTGCAGAAACTTCTGCGAACGAAAGCACGCTATCAGGTGGAATTGGATCTTCCACAAAGAGTGGGCGAAATTGCATCAACTCTTCAATCAGTGCGACTGAGTTACCAGGCTGCATATTTCGGTGTAATTCAACGCCGATATCTAAGGTATTGCCGACCGCATCGCGCAGTGAGCCCATCCGATCAACTAGATCTGCAATTCGCTCGGCGTGACGCATTTTATGATGTTGATGATCGTGCAAGATAATCTTTATCGCTGAATAACCCTCGGCCTGGGCCTTGAGTGAATTTGAGATTAGCTCTTCTTTACTTCCGCCAAAAATTACTTTCATTCCGCGAACCGCTGTGCGACTGCGGCCGCCAAGTAGGTGCCAGACTGGAGTTTCAAAGATACGAGCGCGAATATCCCACATTGCCTGATCAATTGCGCTAATCGCACCACCCAACATCAGACCACGCCAGCCAAGTGCACGGTACATCTTGAGCCAGTTCGCCTCACAGTCGTGTGCATCTGCACCAATTAAGAACGGTTCAAAGTTACGAATTACTTCAGCAACTGCATTGGGATATGCGAAGGCGGTTGATTCTCCAACACCCTGCACGCCATCTTCAGTAGTAAGGCGAACAAAGCAGGATAGTCCGGCTGTAAATATTTCAACTTTTGCAATCCGTGCTGCTGATTTCATTATTTCTGCTCCGTATTGGGATAGGTGTAGTCGGGTTGGATTCGAACTTTCGGTGGGGAAATTAGTTCTACAATCGTGCCAGCTCCAAACGGCGGAGTAAAGTAAGCAAAAGCGCCATCACCTTCTGCGCCAAAGCCAGCCGCACTTTGCAATGGCGTAAAGCCACGGGCAATAAAATCAGCAACTGCAGCTGGGTGATCTTGCACGATACAACCGATATGGTTTAAACCTTCACCAGTTGAATCAAGTTGATCTTGGAAAATACTTGGGCCATGTAACGGTTGTACAAGTTCAATTTGGGTAGTACCGGACCAACCCATCGCATGTCGAAGTCCAAAATCTGTTGCTTCGCCTTTGTAGAAACAATTTTTCAGCCCCGGTGATTTTAAGGTATAGACGGTAAAAGGACCGATCCCTAAATCATCAACCCAATGCTTAACAGCGGCATCTAGATCTCGAACAACATAGGCAACTTGATGAAATTTCAGTTCCTCGGCCATTGAAATTATTTCTCCAACTCTAGATCAATTGAGTCTTGATAGGAATGTATTTTATGATCAAGAATCTCATCCACGCTAATTGCATCTTTGGTCACTCCAGATTCCAAAATTGCAAGGACGACACCTAGGGCGCGCATGCCACCCATTCCATCAACTTCTGGCTCACGCTTGGTGATGATTGCTTCGATAAAATCGTGCATCTCAACGGCTAAATAACCAGAATCAACATCTGCCCATGATGCACCTTTGCCACCAGTTCCATCTGGACCAAGGACTGCCTTCGTTACTGGATTGAGTGCAAATTGTGCACCTAACTCAGCTGCAATCTCCTCATTTTTTAAGGTGCGACCCTCCAAGTGTAAAAATATATCTCCATCAGAGCGATCACCAGGAACCTCAACTGAGCCCTTACTTCCGTGAACTACTCGAAGGCGATAATTTTTACCGGGTCCGGATGGAAGATAGGTAAAGAGAACATCAGCGCCAGCCTTAGTTCGCATCATGGCAAAAAGTGCATCTTCACCATCTGGAATTATTGGATCGGTACCGTCTTTGGTGTAACGAATAGGTTCGGCAATAATTCCTCGACCCCACACTCGATCTACTGGTCCCATGTAATACTCGATGATGTCGGCATAGTGAATGCTCATATCCATACCGATAGCACCAGTATTTTTCATATGACGCCATTTACTAATAATGATCTTGTCATCTCCACCTGCCCAAAATTCGGTCATGAGGTGGATTTTGCCGAGAATGCCAGAGTCGATTACCGCTTTCGCTAATCTATTTTGACCTCCGCGTCGATAATTTTCGGCTGTCGCAAGCACAACGCCATTTTCCTTTGCGCACTTAACCATCGACATGCCCGTTTTTACAGTAAGCGCTAACGGTTTTTCACAGAGCACGTGGCGACCGGCCTTCATGGCAGTATTTGCGATCACGTGATGAGTCTTAGGCTCAGTCACAATATCAATCGCATGCACACTTTCATCTTTTAATAAATCATCTAACGATGTGTATACCTTTGGTTTGATACCAAGAAGTTGTTCTGCCTCTAGTGCAACTTTCTCGGCAACCTCACCATTGATATCTAAGACCGCAACAATCTGCGCATCCAGCATCCCCACCTTATGAAGTGCTGCATAACCCAAAACATGGCGCCGCCCCATGAATCCACAACCAACAAGTGCAATTCCGAGGTTACTCATGAGTGATCATTTCCAGTTCCCGCTACTGCGTTGATAAAGCCACGTTGGGCAAATAAGAAGAAGATCATTACTGGCAGTGCGCTAAGCAGCGCTCTGTATCGAAACCATTGTTGCCGAGAACACAAGTGCGCTAGCCGCAATAATTGCGCCTAGACGATTTTTTCTTTGAGTATTCAATTTCTAACCTTTCTTACATCATTAAGCGGAGGTATGTGCACACAAGAACGGACTAAGTCCACAACGAGGTACGAGTTGATCTTGTGCCGTCAAGATAAACCTAACTGGTCAGTAGTAAAAGTGATTTAAGATAACGAATTTATTTCAAATTCACAGTTCTGAACTTTTAATCAAGCCGAAAAACTAGCTCTTCACAGGGATGGATATTTTGCCACTCCACCGGCTGACCCTCTGGCCCCCAGATAAAGGCATCCTTCATCTTGTCACCAATTTCCAATGAGTACCGTTCGTAGATATCTTTTCGGGCAAACATCACCTGACGGGCTTTATCCCAGTCATCGGTCTCCAAATATCCAATGATTAATCCATCTGGCATCATAAAAATTGAATAATTATGCCAGCCGGCATCACTTAGGGCCTGGCGATAGTAATCAGGAATAGTTGCATGTGATTCGCGATAGTCATTGACACGATCTGGCTTTACGCGAAGTGTCCAACAGATTCTTTGCACCATTAGTTTCTCTCTTCTGCTTTAGAATGAATAAAATTGAACCGTTCAAATTGTTATCTTTTACGTTAGCGCACCTTCCCCTACTCAGGCAATGCCTTTATCCTTACTGACATGTCTGAATCGTTCACATTTCCGAACACAGTAATCGAAATTCGTAATGCACTTGATCAAGAAATCGATAGCGCTGGCCGAGTAACACCGGTTCGATTACCTCGATGGACCCGTGCCCAGTACTCCGATCCAGGAATTTTATCGATGGCTCGGATGGGCTCAGGTGTGCGATTACGTTTTAGAAGTTCTGCCACCGAGTTAGTGCTGAATCTTCGAATCACCAGAATATTTGTAGTGGGACTACATACCGAATTGGCGCCAGCCCCATACCAATTAAAGATCAACGATAAATTTGAACAAGTTCAATGGGCTGATAAAGGTAATCGCCTTGGAATTACTCTCAACAAACCTGATCTTCCAGCCGAAGAACTAGTTGAAGGCGAATCGGAGCAACTTGTTTTTACCAATCTGGCGCAAGGTATGAAAGACATTGAAATATGGCTACCAGCCTCGACTTCATCAGCGCTCGAGTCAATCTCAGCTAATGCGCAGATTCTGGAACCGAATCCGATTGCTAAGAAGAAATGGGTTCACTACGGAAGTTCAATTAGTCAATGTGGTGAGACCAGCGCACCGGCATCGATTTGGCCAGTACACGCCGCTGAAATTTTAAATCTCGATATCTTTAATCTTGGTCTTGCTGGTCAATGTCATCTCGATGGTTTTGTGGCACGTACGATTGCCGAAATTCCAACCGATTACATCACGCTAAAACTTGGCATCAATGTTCTCAACGCTGACTCAATGCGCGAGCGCGCTTTTGTTCCTGCCATTCATAACTTCTTAGATATTATTCGCGCAGCGCAACCGGTGACACCGATCATGGTTATTTCACCAATCTGGTGTCCATTCCACGAAGAGACTCCTGGACCGAGTTTGCTCCGTGATGCAGCTTTTACTTCAGAGGTGCGAACTTCTGAATTCTCAGTCGGTGCGCTTACTCTTAAGCGGGTCCGAATATTGTTACAAGAGGCGATCGCTAAGCGCGATGATCCACACTTGTCTTATTTAGATGGATTGAGCCTATTTGATCAAAGCGATGCCGCTGATCTGCCCGATAATCTTCACCCCAATGATGCTGGCTACCAAAGAATGGGTAAGCGATTTGCCGCCCTTGTTGGCCAAGATATGAAAGCTTAAGAGTTCTCTTTTAAATGCCAGACTTCTACTAGTTTTGGTGCGCTCTGAGTTGCCACGGGATCTATGACATCTTTCATAAAATCATTCCAGCGCGCACTAGTCTCAGTTTCGCTCATCTTTTCGCCAGCTGTTGCAACATTTGGAATACATTCAAGGTAACCAATAACGGTTGTGCCAGAACGAAATAGGGAGTAGTTGGTAAATCCAGAGTTCGAGAGCGCTGACTCCATCTCTGGCCAAATCTCATCGTGGCGCCGATCGTATTCGGCTTCGGTACCTGGGTAGATATGTATCAAGAAGGCTCTACGTTCCATGGGTCTCTCACTCTTTCCCGGGGTAATCAGAACTTTAGATACAAAGAAGTATTACAAAATTGGGAGAGACTGTTACTCACACTCGTGATTTTCATCACTAGGTAGTACCTCAACGCTAGCCCAAAACTTCCGCGCATCCCCGGGTTAACCGTGATTTCACGATGATTTAACTGTTATATAAATGTTACGTATTTAGCAAAAAAATGTATTGCTAAGTGACTAAAACGACATTTATAATCAAATAACTTGAACTTAGTTCATGGTACCAATCAACTAAATGGAGGCACCAATTGAGTAAAAAAGTAATCTCACGGAAGGGTATCGCGTTTGCATCAGCGATCGGCCTTGCCGTCAGCTTAATGACAGTAGTCAGCAGCTCAGCAGCCGTCGACGCAACGTGGTCATGTAAGCCAACAAAGTCAAAGCCAGTAACTATTCGTATGATCGAATATTTTGCTGGTCCTGCACGTACACCACTTCTAAATGCTTATGCTCGTCAGTATGAGCAGAAGAACCCTGGAGTAAAGATTGATTTAATTTCTCCTTCACAAGCTGACTCACCTGCAAAGATCACTCAGCTTATCCAAGCTAAGAACGTAGATATCGTTGAGCCAGCTGGCGCAATTTATTTGCAGGCTGTAACAGCTAACCAGCTTGCTGATGTTTCAAAGTACTTCAAGCCAATGAAGTCATACCAAAACCTCACCGCTTACGCGAAGCAGATGGCAGAGCAGACCACCAAGGGAAAGATTTACGGAATCCCAAGTGGTTTCTACACCAAGGCATCATTTGTTCGCACCGATCGCTTTAAGGCAGCTGGAGTCGCAGTTCCAAAGACTTGGCAAGATGTTTACAATGCAAAGTCAATGCAGAAAGACAACCAGTATGTCTATGCAATGCGTGGAGCAGCAGCTGCTCACTCACAGGCACTCTTCATCACAATGGCCTACAACGCACCAAATCTAAATCAGACGGGTCTCCAGACAAAGGATGGCAAGTCAATCTTCTCAACTCCAGAATCAAAGGTCGCAATGGATCTTTTGGTTAAGATCTGGAAAGAAGCTGCTCCAGCAGCATCAATCTCATGGGGATACCCAGAAATGGTAAAGGGATTCCACACCGGAGTCGCTAACTACTTGATCCAGGACAACGAAGTTATCCAGATCGTTGAAGAAAACTTCGAGCCATATGAAAAGGGCAACTGGGCAATGGTTCAGATTCCTAAGGGTCCAAACGGATACTCAGCACAGGCTGTAGGAGCTGGCGGAATTTGGTCAGTTACTAAATCTGCAAAGTGCAAGAACGTTGCACTTGGCTTCCTTGATTACATCACCCAGGATCCACAGCATGCAGGATTTGCTCGTGCCTACGGTGTTGGACCAGTAACAAAGACTGCAGCACAAGACCCATTCTTTAAGACTGGTGCTTGGGCGATCTACGCCAAGATCAACGCAGATAAGAAAGAAATGCAGCTAAGTGGAATCAAGGGACCTAAGTTGTCTGCTTGCTACGGAGCTATGTATGGAACTATGGATAAGGACATGGCCAAGTTGTTTACAGGCGACAAGACCACAGCTGATGTACTCAAAGAGTGGACTGCTGGACTCACAGGAGCAGCTTGTACTGATTAATTTCAGAGTAAGTAGCTAAGAGTTCAACTGCTTCGTAATTTAAGAGGCAGGCTTTGCGGAGGTGGCTGGCTAATTTTTTAGTCAGCCGCCTGCTGCAGGGTATTTAAGTCCCCCACACTTATAGGAGCAAAACATTTCATGACCGCCACATTGCAAAACTTTGACCGCAAGCGTGCAGCTAGCACCACTCAACTTCTTAAGGCGCTCGCCTTTTTATCACCTGCCGTCATTTTAATTTTAGTTTTTATTTTTTACCCGGTTTTAAGAACCGTACAACTTGGCTTTCAAAACTTTAACCTCTTTGATCAGCTCAACGTGGGATATAACGGACTTACAAATTTTAGAAACATTATTGAAGATCCTAATTTTGGTCGTGTGTTAAGAAATACATTTGTCTGGGTTTCAGTTTCTTTATTTTTTCAATTCACTATTGGATTTGCAATTGCCCTCATGCTAAAGAAGAAATTTAAGTTCATTGGCTTCTATCAGGGCTTAATCTTTATTCCATGGGCCTTATCTGGCTTCCTTATGGGCTTGGTCTGGAAATGGATCTTTGACGAGAGCTTTGGTGTCCTCAATGACGCGCTCCTCAAACTTGGAATCATCGATGACCGTATCCCATGGCTTTCCAATGGAAACTGGGGAATGGCGGCGGTAATCATCGCCAACGTTTGGTACGGAGTTACATTCTTCGTGATTATGATTTTGGCCGCACTACAAGGCGTGCCAGGTGAAATGCTCGAGGCGGCAGAGCTCGATGGCGCCAACCGCGTTCAAACTCTCTTTTTAGTAATTATCCCTTATATTCGCGCAACTCTGATTTTGATTGTGCTCTTACGTGTCATGTGGATTACCAACTTCCCTGACATCATCTTTGGTCTAACCCAAGGTGGTCCAGCGGGACAGACACACATTATCTCTTCGTGGATCGTTGAGAAATTAACTCTTGACGCTGACTGGGGCGCCGCCTCAGCTCTCGGATTAATGACAATGGGAATTCTCTTTGTCTTTACTATTTTTTATCTGATGGCGACCAGACTTGAGAAAGATGCGGGGGTTTAATAATGTTGATTAGGTTAGGAAAAGGCGCAAAGTTCTCATTCTTAGCTCTCTGGTTATTCTTTACTATCTTTCCAATTTATTGGATGTTGCTCACCTCGGTAAAGCCAAAGCGTGAAGTTAACGATCTCTACTACCTGCCAAAATCAGGGGCAGGATTTGAAAGTTACCGAGTACTTTTCCGGGATTACCAGTTTGATGTCTTCCTGCGAAATAGTTTGCTCGTCTCATTCTTTGCCTCTGCGATTGTGATTGCAGTCGGCCTACTTGGGGCATATGCACTGGCACGTTATTCATTTACTGGAAAATCTCAAATCATGCTGGGATTCTTAGCAACCCAGATGATTCCTGGCTTAATTGCTCTTGCACCGTTGTATCTGATGATGCAAAAATTGGGGCTAATTAACTCATTAATCGGCCTCACTCTTGCCTATGTTGGCGGAATGATTCCATTCTCTACGCTGATGTTGCGCGGATTTATTCAGCGGATACCGCCTGAACTTGATGAAGCAGCACTAATCGATGGTTGCAACCGATTTACCGCACTCTTTAGAGTGGTAGCTCCGGTTGCACTCCCTGGAATCGCTGCCACATTTATCTTCTCATTCGTTGCATGTTGGAACGAACTCTTCTTAGCAATGATTTTGATCGATTCCGAAGGTAATAAAACCTTCCCAGTAGCTATGCGTTCATTTATTGGTGGCTATTGGATTGAGTGGGGATCACTATCGGCAGCGGTCATGATTGGTATCTTGCCAACAATTTTGATCTTTGGTGTTATGTCAAAGTTCATGATTTCAGGGCTCACCGCCGGAATCGTCAAGGGCTAGAGATGGCCTTCGATTTAGAAGAAGCAAAATCAGAGTGGAGCCTAGATCCAGAGGTTCATCACTTAAATCATGGTAGCTATGGCGCACTGCCAAATGTTGTCTATGCCGAACAGCGCAAGTGGCAGGAGATGGTTCATAAAAATCCAATGGATTTCTATGCCCGTAAATGCCAACCTGCAATTGCCGATGCTCGTGGCAAGGTGGCGAGATTTCTGGGTCAAGAGCCAGATCAAATTGCGTTAGTTCGTAATACAACTGAAGCTGCCACCACGACTATGCGCGGCTTTCCATTTAAAGCTGGCGATGAAGTCATTATTTTGGATCACGAATATGGCGCGATTACATATGCCATTAAGCGTGGACTCGAAGCAGTTGGTGGGCGGGTTGTCGAAGTAGTAATACCTCGCCTGACAGCTGATGAAGAGGTAGTCAAACTTGTTGAAGCGGCGATTACCTCAAAGACGGTCATGATTGTGGTCGATCACGTCACGTCTGCAACTGCTCGGACCATGCCAATATTTGAGTTAAGTGCACTTGCTAAAAAGTGTGGCGCAGCTTTCACAGTTGATGCTTCACATTCACCAGGTAATTTTGATACTGACCTTGATCTCTTGGATGCTGATTTTTGGTTTGGAAATTTGCATAAGTGGGTCAGTGCTCCGCAAGGTGCTGGGGTCTATCGAATTGCACCCCGCTGGCAAGGCAAAGTTCAATCTTTGGTTGTCTCGTGGAATGAGTATTTAGGGTATCCACTGCAGTTTGACATGTTAGGAACCGTTGATGTCACACCGTGGTTAGCTGCCCCGCGCGCAATTACATTCTATGAACAATTCGGTTGGGATCGCGTTCGCAAAGCTCATCAAGCACGTATGCGCTTTGGTAGAGATTTAATCATGACTGAACTCGGCGTTGGCAAAGATCAGTTGCGAGAAGAGAATTTACCGATGGGAGTTGCTCCAATTCCAAATATGCAAGGTGGAGCCGAAGGGTGCTTAGCACTCGGTCGTAAATTATCTAGCGAATATAGAATTGAAATTCCAGTGATTTCATTCTTTGATGAGTACTTCTTGCGAATTTCTGGCCATTTATATAACAATGAAGCAGATTATGAAGCGCTGGCAATGGCTGTACGAAAGGAATTAAAGTAAAAGATGTCCATTCCAACTCGTGATTTGGGAATTCTAGAAGAGATCCAAGCAAGAACCTTATGGCTTGCTGTCCGCATGGTCGATAGCGCCAACCGTGAACGCGAAAATCTAGATGGCATAAAAGTGGGAGGCCATCAGGCCTCTAGCGCTTCGATGGTATCGATTATGACCTCGCTCTATATGCATCACATCAACGCCCATGACCGAATCTCGGTGAAGCCACACGCTTCTCCCGTCTTTCACTCGATTCAATATTTACTTGGTAATTTAGATAAGAAATATCTCACCACTTTGCGACAAGCTGGTGGTCTACAGAGTTATCCATCACGGACCAAAGATCCTGATGTTGTAGATTTTTCAACAGGTTCGGTTGGACTTGGGGCGGCAGCGCCACTTTTTGCTGGTGTCACACGTCGTTATATTGATTCACATTTTGGTAAGCGGCCAGATTCGCGCTTTATCGCAATTATTGGCGACGCCGAACTCGATGAAGGCAATGTATGGGAAGCGGTAGCTGACCCAGCAACACATGGCCTTGGAAATGTAATGTGGATTGTAGATTTCAATCGCCAATCACTCGATCGAGTAATTCCAGGAATCCGTATTGCACAGTGGCGCGCACAATTTGAAGCTGCTGGCTGGAATGTAATTGAAGTTAAATATGGATCAAAACTTAAGCAAGCATTTGCCGAAGACAGTAGCGCTGCATTCAAGAGCTGGTTTGATGATATTCCAAATGAGCAGTACCAATCTATCTATGGACAAAAAATTGAAGATTGCAGAAAACGTTTTCTTGACGGCGCACCTGATGGGGTAGAGAAATTTCTTGAGCGCTATAACGATCAAGAACTATTCGCAATTTTATCTGATCTTGGTGGACATAACTTAGAGTCACTCGTTGAAGGTTTTCAATCATGTGATAGCCACACCAGTTCTCCTAGCGTGGTCTTTGCCTACACCGTTAAAGGGTGGGGGCTGCCAATAGCCGGTGATGTACGTAACCACTCTGCTCAGATTTCTGGTGAACAGATTGATCTACTTCGCACACGTTTTGGATTAAATCTAGAAAATGAGTGGGATCGATTTGATGCAACCACCGATGCCGGTGCATTCCTTACTCAACGAGCAGAGCAACTCAAGCGCGGATCCGATCCGAAAAAGATAGAGGCCGAGTTTCCAATTAGTACCGGTGTAAAAAGTACTGGTATGAGTTCAACTCAAGAAGCATTCGGTCGAGTCTTAAGCGAGATCTCACGAGATGAAAAAATTCGACCATATTTAGTCACGACTGCACCTGATGTTGCTACCTCGACAAATTTAGGTGGATTCATTAACCGTGCTGGGGTTTACCACCCTCAGGAGCTACGTCGCTGGAATGAAGATCCGGTTTTGAAATGGGCAGAGGGTCCAACAGGTCAGCACATTGAACTTGGAATTTCAGAGATGAACCTCTTTATGCTGCTGGCGATGCTTGGATTATCAAGTGATCACTCTGATCAACCATTGATCCCAATCGGTACTGTCTATGATCCATTCGTTCTGCGCGGGCTAGATGCATTTATCTATGGCGTCTACTCTGGTTCGAAATTTATTATTACCGGAACTCCATCAGGAATTACGCTCGCCCCCGAAGGTGGCGCACATCAATCAACAATTACACCTTCGGTAGGAATGGAAATCCCAGGTGTTGTGTTGGTAGAACCAGCATATGTACAAGCTCTCGATTGGCTGCTCTGCGATGCGATCGCACACGTTGCTGGTAGCAAAGTTGATACGACGCCAGATCTTCGCCCGAGTGAGTTAGCGTTTTATTTTAGATTAACAACTCGCCCGCTTGATCAGGCGCCATTTACCCAAGCCCGTGAACGACTTGGTGATGCGGTGCTCCGGTCACAGGTACTCGCTGGTGCATACCGACTAGTTGATGGAAATGATCCAACTTCTGAAAGCGCAATCGAAAAAGGCGCACCTGTAGTCTACCTCGTTGCAACCGGTGCGGTAATGCCAGAAGTATTAAAGGCAGCGGCAGAGTTAGCCTCTGAAGGCGTTATTGCGCACGTGATTGACATAACTTCACCTGGTCGCCTTTATGGAAGTTGGCAGCGCACACTTAAGCAAGGTATTCGCACCGCGCAGACTCCATCATTTCCTGGATCAATGCGAGCAATCTTTACTGAGCGTGCACCAATAGTTTCAATTCACGATGGCGCATCGCATGCGTTGGCCTGGTTGGGTTCAGCTCTTGGAATGCCACAAGTAGCAATGGGTGTTGATACCTTTGGACAATCCGGAACGATCCATGATTTATATAAAATTCATGATTTAGATTCGGGTTCAATTGTAAATGGCGCACTTGCTGCGCTGAGTCTCGATATTTAAGAAAGTGAGTGTAGAGAGTATGGGATTAGCTTTTAATAAGGCGTTAGTTGATGAATTACCCCTACAAATTGTTGGCACCATTAATGCCAATCATGCACTTTTGGCAGAACGTGCCGGTTACCGAGCAATCTACCTTTCAGGGGGAGGAGTAGCCGCCGGCTCAATGGGGCTACCGGATTTAGGAATCACCACTCTTGATGATGTCCTTACCGATGTCCGCCGAATTACAAGTATCTGTAATACCCCGCTATTAGTAGATGCTGATACTGGTTTTGGGCCATCGGCATTTAACATTGGTCGCACCGTAAAGGATCTGATTAAAGCTGGCGCAGCTGCGATGCATATGGAAGATCAAGTGGGTGCCAAGCGTTGTGGTCACCGCCCCAATAAAGAGGTAGTTTCCAAGGCCGAAATGGTGGATCGAATTAAAGCCGCTGTCGATGCCCGTACCGATGACAGTTTTCATATTATGGCGCGCACCGATGCGATCGCTATTGAAGGTTTAGACTCAGCACTCGATCGCATGCACGCATATATTGAAGCTGGCGCAGATTCAATTTTCCCAGAAGCAATCCGGACGTTAGAAGATTTCAAAAAAGTAAGTTCAGTTGTTACCAAACCAATCTTGGCAAATATCACCGAGTTCGGTATGACACCCCTCTTTGGCCGCGATGAATTAAAAGCCAATGGTGTGGGGATGATTTTATATCCACTCTCAGCATTCCGGGCCATGAATAAAGCAGCTGAGAATGTTTTTCAGGCGATCCGTCGCGATGGCACTCAAGCTAACGTTTTAGATTCGATGCAGACTCGTGACGAACTCTATGATCGAATTAATTATTATTCATATGAAGAAGCTATCGACAAAACGCAAGATAACAAGTAACACCACTTAAATAATTATCAAAAGGGAGAGTCATGTCTGAGTTTAAGCCTAAGAAATCGGTAGCGCTTTCGGGAGTGACCGCCGGAAATACCGAGTTATGCAGCGTTGGTAAGAGCGGTAACGATCTGCATTATCGTGGCTATGACATTGCAGATTTAGCTGCCAATTGTGAGTTTGAAGAGATTGCTTATCTGCTCATACATGGATCCCTACCAACTCAAAGCGTGCTCGATGCATATAAGAAACATTTAATAGGCTTACGCGGATTGCCAGATCAAGTCCTAAAAGTTCTAGAACAAATTCCAGCCTCTGCCCATCCCATGGATGTCATGCGCACCGGCGTATCTGTTCTGGGATGTATTACTCCAGAAAATGACGCTCACGACGAGCAAGGTGCAAAAGATATTGCGGATAAATTAATCGCCTGCCTAGGTTCAATGCTTGTATATTGGTATCGCTTTGCAAATAACGGCAAGAAGATAACGATTGAGACCGAAGATAGCTCAATCGGTGGACACTTTCTCCATCTGCTTCATGGCTCAGTTCCCAGTGATTTATGGGTTAAATCCATGCACGCCTCACTCATCCTTTATGCCGAGCACGAGTTCAATGCCTCAACTTTTACTGGTCGAGTAATCGCAGGTACCGGCTCTGATATCTATTCCGCAATCACCGGTGCCATTGGCGCACTTCGCGGTCCAAAACACGGTGGCGCAAATGAAGTGGCGCTGGAAATCCAAGAGCGCTACCAGAATCCAGATAGCGCTGAACAGGATATTCGCGCTCGGGTAGCAAATAAAGAAGTTGTAATTGGCTTTGGGCATCCGGTGTATACGATCTCAGATCCGCGCAACGTAATTATTAAATCGATCGCACTCGAACTTTCAGAGTCAGAAAACGATCGAAAGAACTATGACATTGCCGAGCGCATTGAATCTGTCATGTGGGATGCCAAGAATATGTTCCCGAATTTAGACTGGTTCTCAGCAGTTGCTTACAATCAGATGAAAATTCCAACTAACTTCTTCACCCCCATCTTTGTTATTTCTAGAATGACTGGTTGGGCAGCTCACGTCATTGAGCAGCGCATCGATAATAAAATTATCCGACCAAGTGCTAATTACACCGGGCCAGATAACCGTCCATTTATATCAATAGAGAATCGATAGGTACATGTCAAGCAATATAACTAAGTCCAACCAACCATATGATCAAGAAATAATTGATATCGTCGATTATGTTCAGAATTATCAGATTGATTCAACGGTTGCATATCAGACTGCCTGGAATTGCTTACTAGACACCCTTGGTTGTGGATTCGAAGCACTTGAATACGATGCCTGTAAAAAACTTCTTGGTCCAACTGTCCCTGGAGTAACTATGGACAATGGCGTCAAGGTTCCTGGAACTAATTACATTCTTGATCCGGTTCAGGCCGCATTTAATATCGGGGCGATGATTCGTTGGTTAGATTTTAACGATACCTGGCTAGCAGCTGAGTGGGGCCACCCATCAGATAATCTAGGTGGAATCTTGGCTACTGCAGATTGGCTCTCTCGCACATCAGGTAAGAAGTTAACAATTAAAGATGTCCTTACTGCGATGATCAAAGCCCACGAAATTCAGGGCTGTATTGCACTTGAAAATTCATTTAATAAAGTCGGGTTAGATCACGTTATCTTGGTAAAGGTTGCATCAACTGCAGTCGTTGCCCAGATGATGGGGCTGACTCGCGATCAGATTCTGGCAGCAGTTTCTCTTGCCTGGGTTGATGGCCAATCGCTACGTACCTATCGCCACTTTCCAAATGCCGGTTCACGTAAATCATGGGCTGCCGGTGATGCGACATCTCGAGCCGTGCGACTAGCGCTGATTGCCAAGACCGGTGAGATGGGTTATCCATCTGTACTGTCAGCAAAGATCTGGGGCTTTTACGATGTCTCATTTAAAGGTGAGAAATTTAAATTTCAGCGCAAGTACGGCTCTTACGTAATGGAGAACATCCTTTTCAAGATCTCATTCCCCGCTGAATTCCATTCACAGACAGCTGTTGAAGCAGCGATGACGATTCATGCAAAGATGCAGGCAGCTGGAAAAACCGCTGCCGATATCAAATCAGTCACCATCCGCACAAACGAAGCTTGCGTTCGGATTATCGATAAGCAGGGACCGCTAAACAACCCAGCAGATCGTGACCACTGTATTCAGTACATGGTCGCCGTCCCACTCATCTTCGGCCGACTCACCGCCAGAGATTACGAGGATGATGTCGCATCGGATTCCCGAATTGACTCATTGCGCGAGAAAATTACCTGCGTAGAAGATAAAAACTTCACCGCCGATTATCACAACCCAGAAAAGCGCTCTATCGCCAACGCCCTCACCATTGAATTTACCGATAGTTCAAGTTTTGAAGAGGTCGTCGTGGAGTACCCAATCGGGCACGCACGTCGTCGCACCGAGGGAATCCCACTCTTGATCGAGAAGTTTAAGATCAACATCGCACGTATCTTTGATGCAAATACGCAGAAAAAGATCCTCGATTTATCTCTGAACTACGACGCACTAGCTGCGACACCAGTGGATCAATATCTGGATCTGCTGGCAAAGAACTAGGTAGATCCCCACTCATTTCTACTCGTATGAGAACTCGTACCATATGTGCTAACCGGCTCTCAACCCAGGAGGCACTATGGCAATCACCGCATCCCAAGCTCGCGAGCAACTCTTTCCTCTCATCGAACAGGTAAATCTAGATAGCACCTCTGTAGTTATCACCTCTAAAAAGGGAAATGCGGTTCTGATTTCTGAAAGTGAATGGGAATCCATTTTGGAATCGATGGCGCTTTTAACTAATCCAAATAACCGTAAGTGGATTCTCGAAGGTATTGATCAAGCAGATCGTGGTCAAACAACGTTTCGCTTCGAGCGCACTACTAAGTACCGTTAAGGCATTACCAATCCGCCATCAACGGGGACAGTAATTCCAGTGACATAACTTGATGCATCGCTGACTAACCAAATAAGCGTTGCTGCTAACTCTTCTGGATCGCCCAAGCGACCAGCAGGGGT
>Ga0209702_10003158_pt1 | contig 26568 bp, 18 predicted proteins | sample FRY01_FD_187210 | JGI IMG/M metagenome (GOLD analysis project Ga0209702, IMG submission 187210) | Freshwater microbial communities from Lake Fryxell liftoff mats and glacier meltwater in Antarctica - FRY-01 (SPAdes) (version 2) | ecosystem: Environmental > Aquatic > Freshwater > Ice > Glacier... | reverse complement strand
CACTTTGCTGGTTCGACCCCGATCGCTATCGGGGCAAGAGGGGGAGCGTAATCAAAATTGCCATCGGAAACGGTGGCATTTTTATTTTTAACTTGTCGTAAATCATTGATCGTCTCAGTAATTAGAAACGTCATGATAAAATCGTTTCAGGTTATCGACCAGAGTGAGTCCTTTCTTCATATATAGAGCGAAATCCGTCTCCTGGTCGTGTAATTGTGTTTCGTGATTTTTCAAATTCAGGATGTCTTCGTCAAGTTTTTTCTTCACTGAAGAATAGGTTTCCACATCAATTAGATCACAAATAAACTTATCATTAAGTGATTGGAGGGACTGAATTTGTTTTGACAACGGTATGCACTGTAAAATGTAGGTACTTGTGTTCCGCCAAAAAATGCATTAGGTAAGTCAATGGTATTATTCAACCCATTAAAATTATATGCTCAATTAGGTGAGCCAAATCGATCAACTGTGGTATTGGCTCCAATTACAGTTCCATTGTTTCCATTCCCACTCTCATAATTCGCATTTCCATTAAATCCCCACCATCCGACTAATCCGGAAGAAGGAACATAAGAAGGAATCTGAGATTGGACTTTAATTGAAACAGTAATATAGAGCGAAAAAATAATAATTGCTTTTTTCATATGTAAAAATCTTAAAAGGTATAGGACCTGCATTTTATTCTAAAAATCAATCGCTTATACAAAGCTATGTGAATTTTAAAATATTGAAAATCAATCGATGGACGTGATAATTTTCGATTGGACATATTGTAAATCGAAGTAATTGCCTTGCAAATGAAGAACAGGTAAAAATTAATTTTCTGATGAAGTATTTGTTAAAATGCATAGTGAAGTGGATATTTCAGCTAGTTTATAAAAAAGAATTAAAGTGAAGTATAAATATGGAATTTTAAGGAAGTGCTTTCGGAAATATTAAGTACTAAATATGATTGATGGTCTACTGCGATGATTAATCTTTGAACTCATTACATATTACTCCTAGAATATTCAAGTCAACTGAAGATTTGTTTTTTTTAGCAATTCATGAGTTACTTTTCCTTTTTTAGTTTTATTAATAATAAAACAAAAAAAGCATGAAAAAAATAGTATTGTTGATTTCAATCACTGCCTTAATGAGCAGTTGTAAAATGTTGCGTGGGGTCGAAACTGCAGGCAATGACCATTCTTGGGGTGTCAGTTGTGAACATCCCATATACGTAACTACCATAGCAAAAGATGCTAAAAAAGTGGGAGGAATGTACGATGCTAGTTCTTTAGGCTTGTCTTTGTTGTTTAGAGAGGCACAGGAAAAATATGGGACTGATGTGACTATTTCTAATTTGAGATGGGACGTGATAAATGGGAAAAGGTATTCTGTAGTTTATGATGTAGTTAAATGTAAATGATGGATATGAAAAAAATAGGTTTTTGCATAGCATTTAATTTTTTCTTCTCCTCGTTAATGTTTTCTCAGGCTTCTTTCGGACCTTCAATTGGATTTAATATTTCTAATTTTAGATGGGATGGGAATTCGTTAAATAATTTAAACCCTAAAACAGGTGTTTCTATTGGAGTAATTAGCCAAATAACAATTTCGGAGAAGTTTGAATTCGAAACAGGACTTTTGTTAAATCGTAAAGGATCGAATATTGACGGTTATGATAATCCTAAATATGTAAATGGGCAATGGGTTGAAAGTAGAGGAACCAATAGTTATTCTATAGTTCTTAGTTATCTGAATATTCCATTTAATATCGTTTTCGTTAAACATTTCGAAAAAGGTAGAGTCGGGTTTTTTACCGGACCAGAACTTGGAGTTCTATTCCTTAAGGATGATAATAATAGTAATCCATATATTGATTTTTATCCTGATCCGCTCGCTGAGGTTGGTCGTACTCTCGATTTAGCTTGGAATATAGGAATGAACGGACAACTAAATAAAGGATTAGGAATTAAAATGCAATATGGGTTTGGACTAATTAACGTTATTAAGCAAGCAAAAAATAATTCCAATATCAAAATTAGTAATCGTTGTTTCAATCTTTCACTTTATTGGATATTCAAGGAAAAGATAATGTAAGGTTCGTCTAAAGATTAAAGCATATTTAAAAGTTGCTTTATAAGCCAAAAGGTAATGCGAGTCTTCGTATTGCTTTTTGGCTTTGACGTGATAATTCTTTCCGAAATCGAAAAATAAATTTGCTTTTTATTTCACCCCTTTATTTATCTCAGCTAATGCTTTAGTTGACGGATCGAAATAAGGATGTAACGTGTCTTTCTCGATCTTTAAAAATATCCTTTTTGCATTTGTCATGTCATTTACAAACCAATAGGCCATTCCCAATCGATATTCCGCATCATTGCAAAAAACAGTGGTAGAACACCTGTCGATAAGGAGTGTAAAATACTGTATTGATTTTTCAAATTTCCCGGTTTTGATCAATACAACTCCCATGTAATATTGTAAAGTATCGTTGGTAGGATTTAGTTTTATTTGTTGATTGATTATTTCCAGTGCCGAATTGTAATTTCCGGTTTTGTAATAACTCATGGCATTATCCAAAGCAAGTTGATCGTTAACACTCATTTTTACCGGTAAGCCGGGGTCGTCAACATACAAACTTGCTGCAATTGATTTCTCCTCTCTTGATGAATAAAAATAGAGTGTTGTGCTCGCTATACAAATAATCAATACGACTGCCGCTATTCTATTAAAAGAAAAAAAAATATTGGGTTTTTGTGCTATTGCTACATCTTGTAGACGATCTATTTTTCTAAATTCTTCAACTAAGTGTTCGTCTTTTTCACTTCTGACGCCACTTATTATCGTTTGATATAATATGAGTTCGTTTTTAAAATCCGAATCTGAGGCTAATAAAGATTCAACACGATGATTTTCCTCATCAGTTAAGCGCCCTTCTAGATCCGCTTCGATTAATTCAATATTTTGAAATTGTTCCTTTTCCAAATCAAACTAACATCATTAACTTAAGCTTGTGATTAAGTAGTTTTGCCAACTTTTTGATGACTTCGTATTTTTTTTTCTTTGCAACATCTGCATTCTTATAGCCAAGTTTCTCTGCAATGGCAGACATGGATAATCGATGTATATAATATAAACGTAAAACCTGTTGTTCCTTTTCTTCAAGTACGGAAAGATACTTTCTAACCATTTCTTTGTTATGATTATCTTCTTCCTTGCTCGGAGTTGCTTCCACAAAGGAATCTAATATATTAATACTATCAATAGATGAAAAGGTAACTATTTTTTTATTTTTTTTAATCAGGTTCAGAAGATGGTTTTTACCCATTGCCCACAAATACGTCTTCAAGTCCGATGAAAGGTGTTTCAATTTACCATTTTGAATATTTTGAAAAAGCCCTACCATGATTACCTGAAAAACATCTTTAGCCTCCTCTTCCGAGCAGGAGAAACGAATTATTCCCCATTGAATAAATTCCTTTCTGTACAATTTGTAAAACGAAAGAATAGGTTCGTATTCTCCGTTTCTTATTTTCTCAAAATCTTCAGGCAACAAGTTAAAATTGTTTTAATTAAAGTTTATTTTTAAAAGACAGTTACCTAAATGTTTGTTGTTTTATTCATAAAATGAATAAAGCCATTACGGGATTATTCACACCATTATTCTCATGATCAAAACTAAATAAAATCAGCATATGAAGCAAATTTTACTCACATTGTTTATGTTATCCATGATAACATCTAATAGTAATGCCCAAAACGGTTGGATCCAGAAGCAAAATGGTCCAGCAAAAAATAGGGCGGGTTCGTTCGTTATAGGAGACTATGCATATTACGGTGCAGGAAATAACACAAACGGAACCCCAGAAACGAATACTTGGTACAGGTATGACCTGGTAAATGACTCTTGGACTCAAATTGCTTCTATGCCCCAAGGAATGCAAGCGCTCGAATCATTTGCCATAAATGGAAAAGGCTATGCGGGTGTGGGATGGTATAGCGGGTATTCAACAGCGTTATTTTATGAATATGATCCTGTTTCCAATGGTTGGACTCAAAAGGCAAGCTACCCTACCAATACAGTTCATGATGCAGGAAATTTTGTTCTAAATGGTGAGGGTTATATTTTTGGAGGGGCAGTTCCATATAGTAATGCAGTTCAAGTTATTTCAAATAAATATATACCAAGTAATAATACTTGGAATTCAGTTGCCTCATTACCTATTGGTATGAGGCAGGGGGTTGGATTTGTATTAAATAATACAGCAAGAGTTTTAAATGGAGAAAGTCCTGCTGGCGTACCCTTTAATTCCGGATTTACATACAATCAACAAAACAATTCTTGGTCTACATTCAATAATCAAGGTGGCTTAACATATCGCTATAATATTGCGACAAAAGATTCATTGGCATTTATCATAAAAGCGAAGTATGGAAATTTTGGATCTAATGATTACGAATTTTGGAATTATAATGATAATTCTCAAGTATGGTCACAGCTCCCGGATCGTCCATTTATAGGACCCGCAAGTGCATTCTTGAATATCAACAACCGTTTAATAGCCATTTTACCAGATGGACAGGTTTGGGAATACAATGGTGTGATGTCAACTTCAGAGTACAGTGTAGCATGCGATACAGCCTTGCTTCAATCAACTTATAATAGTGGTTTTGGACGATGCGTTCAAACATCGGACGGAAATATAGTTGCCGTTGGAAATATCAATAGTTTAAATAACTGGACAAATGGAGATATTGTTCTTAATAAATACGATCAGCAGCTGAACTTGCTTTGGAGTAAAGTATTTTATCCAGGCGCTGGTTATGATTATGCAATCGGATTAATTGTTACTTCAGATGGTGGGTTTCTCATTCAAGAATCTTTCGGAAACACAAATGCTCCCGGCGTTTTTTCAGCAGGCTATATCATCAAAACAGATTCTTTAGGAAACCAACAATGGGTGCAAACTTTAGTCGGGCAATCATACGGTGATAATTATGGAGCCAAAGCTGTTGAAAATTCAAATGGCGAATTTATTTGCTATGGGCATGTACAGCATCATTCAGGTTGTTCCAGCTACGCAACGAGAATTTGTAAACTATCAGCAAGCGGAAGTATTTTATGGTCTTATTGTTTGCCAATTAATCCAGATTGGACAGGAGGTATAGATAAACTAAAATCTGGAAATTTATACATATCATTATTAAACGATGCAGTTTCTGGTAATATTCAAATAAGGAAATGGAATGACAATGGACAACAAACCGGATTGAATAATTATAAATTTAATGGGCAATTCAATTGTCGTGGTTTAGTTACCAGCGATAAAACAAATGGTTTTTATATCCATGGAAGCTATGATACAACCGGAGGCAAGAAAAATGCTTTCATTGCTTACTTTGATGATAATATGAATTTTATTTGGGAGAAATCTATCAGTAGAAATACAAATACAAATTTCTCAAGGCTTACTCAAGATAATAATGGATTTATTTATTGTACAGGCTCCATATTAAATCCAAATGCTAAGACTGATTTGTTGGTAGCAAAATTTGATCAGGTTGGAAATTATATTGGAGCTGGACGTTTTGGCTCCTCTTCACAAGATGATTTGGGAAATGGAATTACTGTTTTAAATAGTGGAGAAATAGTTTGCTCTGGTAGTTCAGGGAATTCAGGACTACTTGTGAAATTTTGTAACATAGGTTGTGGAACAGGTCAAACACAAGCATTCTATAGTGATCTGGATGGAGATGGTTATGGAGATTCATTGCTTGGATATTTTTGTCAGGCTCCCAATAACTCTTCTATTTTAGCTGGAGATTGCAATGATGCTAATCCGTTAATTTATCCCTTAGCTAATGAAATTTGCAATGGATTAGATGACGATTGTAATAGTGTAACAGATGAGGGATTATTTCCTGTAGTGGGTGCAATTGCCGGTCAAAATTATCAATGTATTCCACTTAGCTTTGGAGTAGCTACTTACAAAATCTCTTCGGTATTAGGAGCTACAAATTATAATTGGATTCCTCCATCAGGAACAAGCGTTTTAACAGGGCAAGGTACAGATTCAATCACTCTTTATTGGAATCTTCCTCAAGCACATGATGGAATTGATGGTCCACTTCGTCTAATTGTAACGGGTGCCTGTGGTCAAACGGAAGTAGAAATCCAATTACACATTCAAATATCCATTCCAGTTCGTCCTTCTTCGGTTTCCGGTCCCAATAAATTATGTCCCGGAGAACAAGCTACCTTTTCCATCCTGCCCGTAGCAAGAGCGCATCATTATAATTGGACATTGCCTTCTGGAATGAGTATGTCATTGCCTTCTACTTCAAATATCATTACCGTAAATATCGGTTCTCAATACAATGGAGGAGTTATTAGTGTGACTGCGGAAAACGCATGTGGAGTAAGCTCGGCTCGTACCAAAACAATGCTCTTGAATTTGCCAGTGTTACCGGGTAGCATTAACGGTCTTGTAAATGGTTTGTGCAATCTTTCCAATATTAATTATTCTGTCCCATCAAGTGTGGGAGTCACAAATTATAATTGGGTAATACCTGTCGGAGCAAGTATTCAATCAGGGCAAGGCACTTCGCAGATTCAACTTGCATTTGATTCTACGTTTGTTAGTGGTCAATTAAGTGTTGCCGCTTTGAACAGTTGTGGCACATCAAGTATGCGAAGTGTCCTATTGAAAGCGAGTCCACCAAAGCCGGGAATAATAACTGGTGCACAATTGATATGTCCTGGTCAAAATCAAGTTCCTTATTCGATACAGACAGTTAGTAGTGCTGATAATTACAGTTGGAATCTACTAAGTGGCTTAGGATTTATTTCAACCGGGCAGGGAACAAAGAATATTTGGATTGATTATGCTTTTGTTACAACAAGCGGACAACAGTTAAGTGTTATTGCTTTAAATTATTGCGGTGTTTCAGCTACCACTACTTTAAGCGGGATATCAATTTTACCTGGAAATTGTAATAGGAATGCTGATTTATTAAATACAACTAATCTCACCTTATATCCTAATCCAGCGGCCGAATATCTTCAGATTTCGGGCAATGAAAACAATTTAATTCATTACAGATTATATGATATGAAAGGAGCATTGCTAAGAAGTGGATCAACGGCTTCTATTATTGAATTAAATGGAATGCTACCTGGTTTAGTTGTGGCGGAAATTTATTCACAGGAAGGAATATTAATGTTGAGAAAGCAAATAGCATTGATAAAATAGCCCTTCAAAAATATGCTTCGTTCAAGACTTTTTATCGGTCTTGATTTTATCCGGCACATCAACTTGATGTGCTGGCTTTTTTTTAACGAAGTAGTAAAATAATCCAATGGATAAAACTACAGTTAGGATTTCCAATAAATTTTTCCGGTTTGATCTTTCTTCAGGAAAAACGATATCATCTTTTCCGGTAACAATGATACCAGCCCAATAATATGGGCTTGCCAATTGGGGATCGGTGCAGGTCTTCAAATATTTTAATTGAGCAAGATGTAGTGCAGAATAGGTGCTTGATCTGTTTTTAAATTCATTAAAGATCATTTGAGATATTTCTGAACTAATCTTATCATCTACACTCCAAAGTGTAGATAAGGTTGTTTTAGTACCAGTGTACAAAAATGCCTTCGAAAAATTTAAAGAGCCTTCTCCATATTCTACTGTGCCTTGTCCGGTATTGCAAGCAATTAAACTCACAAGATCGTAACTCTTTTTTAGGCTAAACAAAGTATCCAGATAAATTCTTCTTTCTTCAATTAGTGAATCAGAAAAAAGTAAATAGCTGCGTAGAATATCTTTCTCGTCAACGAGTGCATGTGTACTTAAATAAAGAATTGATGCTTCGTTCTGAAATATGGGGTCTTTTAAAGAACAGGTGTTCGTATTAAATAAAAATTGTCCTTGGTATTTTTCTGAAAAATTTTTGATAAGCATATTCGAAAAGGGCAAATTGGCATGATGATGAAAAGTAGGACATATCCCAAGCATTTCTTGATTAGTATCCATCGATATTGAAAGCGAATTCACATAACTTGTAGCAGACAGTACATGCCCTGACATATTATTCAATAAAAGATATTTGAGTTCTTTAAAATTTGTTCCCTCTTTAGATTTTTCAGTTGTTAGGGCGTTTACAGGAAGGGTGCTAAATCGATCATTCAATGATAAAATCAAGTTGAATTTTGTTGGGCTGAAATGACTAAGGACGGGCTTAAAAATATTTTGAAACAATAAATTCGCATTCGTATCGAATAATGCAGTATTTCTACACGTCATTCCAAGATTCATTCTGTTGATGTATTGTCCTAAGCTATCTTCATCTTTTATTTCTGAAATAAAAACATCTTTAGATGTAATAGCAATCATTGCCTTGGTACCAATGTTACTCAGATATAAATCTTGTGATTTTAATTTTGATTGAAAATTTGATAAGGAAACCGTTGATGAATTCGCTACTTGTTTGTTCCCTGAAAGAGCAATTAATCTTTGCTTAAGGGAATTTTTAGATCTTTCCGATATTAAAAACAGCTGTTCAAGATAATTTCTTTTTTGGTCAGATTTATAAAGTTTCAAATAGATTGAACCCATTGTGTTGAAAATATTCTGGGTATATAAGTTTAATAATCTATTCGGAAAATCAGATTCAAACTCACTAATTAGTAAACCCCACACCAATAAAGCAGAACTTGAAAGCAGGTCTGCCCTTAAAAGATATTTTTCATCACCACTTGAACTATGACAATTCTGAAGATGAGCTATTTTACCATTTATCAAGACCATTAAATCATATTTAAAATTGCAATTTATGATGTCTGATTTACTAATGGGGACTCCTAAATGAACAGGAACACCCAAAGCCATCATCGCACTGTCGTAATCCGCAAGTGAGTTTTCAATTTCCGATTTTTTTCCGCTGTATGTCAAGATAAGTGCAGATACATAATATGCTTTGCTTCGATCTACATTTACTTCACCAAAGTGCTTACTTGTAAAGTTGATAGCTTCTATGTAATTTCTCAGGCCATTTTTTAAATATGAATCAGAAGAGACTCCCCTCCTGTTATTGTAAAGCACCTGATCGGTATAAGTATTCCCAATATTTCTAATTATATCTCCAATGAAAGCATTCTCTTTCCCATGGTACTCATTCGCATATTTTTTTGCCTTATAAAAAAACATTCTCGATTGATTTGTTATGTTGTTGTATCCCAATTCACCAATCCGGAATTTTATTTTATAAGCATAAGCGTACACTTCCAATATTTGATAAATTGGATATTCGTAGCTCTTATATTTCTTCCTTTCTACAATTTCCCAAGCTGCTCTTGTATAATACCAGGCAGAATCAATATTAATTATAAAATTGTGGTAGCGAGCAATTCTTGATAAACACAAAGCCGTTTCAAAACTTTCAGGACCTTTATCTTTTACAGTGTAGTAATAAGATTTCCTGAAATGCTTTAGTGCAATATATGAATCTGATACATTCAAATAGAAATCACCCAACGTTAATTCATATTTGGCGAGCACTGAATCGGACATGGATCCTTCAACTCCTACCCATTGCTTACACGCCCTTATGCACTTTTTCGTTTCAGACAATTCACCTTTCAACAGTGAAAGTTGTGCTTTCTGAGAATATGCATAAACTATGAGTGAACTATCTTTAGTAATTTTAGCCTGACTTAAGCACAAATCATACAGGCTATCCGCACTATCTAACCTGGAGTTTCGAAATTCAACATTGGCTTTAATGAGCAGTTTGACAGGCGGGCTTTGTGCGTGTGTTGAAGTATATGCAAAACACGAAAGGGCGAAAGATAAATAGAGCTTGAAATGAATATTTGATTGAGTTTTTGAAAGCATTTTAAAATAGATCAATAGTTGTATACAGAAAGAATGATTACTGTGGAATCAGTACAAAGAAAGAAATATAATGCTATAAGTTACTTGCTAATGATTAAATTGAATAACGAAAATTCAAGTAAGCCTAAAAAAAGCTTAGTGTTTTTCTCTGAAAAGTGAAATAGCAACGACCCGTGTTTCTCTTTCATCTAATTAAAGATATAATCCGATAATCTGGATCACCAACATAATCTAAACAATAAGTAGGCAACAAATGGTAACCTTCTTCAATTTCGTTAAAATTATTCTGTATGATTTCCCAGTCTTCATCTACTAAAAAATTATTCTCAAATGTAATAACCAAACATGGATTTTCAATTCCATTGATCTCCATGATGAATTCGAAATCAGCAATAAATTTCTTCAACTCTAATAAACAAGGTAAAAGCCCCTCTTCTTCAGTATAATCATCAGTGCAGAGATGCATGTATGAGTGCCATTTCCTTACAATTAAAATTTCTTTTAATTCATCCCGCTTCCAAAAAAGTGTTCCAATTGATTCCTGCATCAAATTATAGAAATTCTCATTCATATAAGAAAGATTGGAAAGAATCGCTTTTTCATAATAAGCATTGGTTGCACTGCAATTCAATAATGGATTTAACTCTTTTTAAATATGAGAGTATATACATCTTTCATTTTATCGCCTACAAGCTCTCTTAAAGGTCTAAACACTTCTAAATCAATAAATTACAAAGGGCTGCGTATATGATCTGATCCAACCTTAATTTTGATATTAACATGGATTTGCACTTTAATGTTATTTCAAATCAAAGTTAAATAATTATTGGAATCACCTCATCCTGCTACTATAACAATATTGCGAAGGTGATTACTTACTTGCATTTTCCACCTCCTGGTGAGTTTTTGGATATCAAATAAAGATTCATGTTTTTTCATTTTTTAAAATGTCACTATTCCAATTTAAGAATTACTATGAAATCAAGCCTTGTTTTTGCAACTCATACAAATGAATTAACTCATTAAAAATCAACAAATGACCCCTAAACTGGTTTGATATTTCTGAATCATCGGGAGCGTAATCAAAATTGCCATCGGAAACGGTGGCATTTTTATTTTTAACTTGTCGTAAATCATTGATCGTCTTAGTAATTAGAAGGATTGCTTCGTTCAATTTGCTGGTTCGACCCCGATCGCTATCGGGGCAAGAGGGGGAGCGGAGAAGTAGAGACTGAAGTGTACTTCGTACTACTTCAGTCACGCTTCTAGAAAGACCTGATTCAAATTTGAGTCAGGTCTTTTTGTTTTGTACAATCTTCAAATTCATCATCTTTGCATTCAATAATTCAGGTCTCATTTTTCAATGGACGAAAAAAATATTTTATGGAACAAAACAAATTTAATGTATACATCCTATTCAGTGCAAAACTTAATCGGTATTACATTGGTTCTACGGATGATATTTCCAATAGAATCATTGAACACAATAATTATCTCAATAAAAAATCATTTACCTATAGAGGTATTCCATGGACATTAGTTTTCCTAATAAAAAACTTAAAAAGCAAACAAGCTTTCGATATCGAAAAACCGATCTGCATTCAAATAATTAGACTTGTCTAAAAGTTTTGAACTAGCGATGATAAAGGTTAATCGCCATTCATCTGAAGCATAAGTTCATTTCAAAACAACTTTCCTTACTTGCAAATCCAAAAAAAGAATCAAATCAGCCGTAAATCGCTTTACTCAAAATAAATTTTTAACAAGCAAAAGGCTTTTAACTAAATTACCTTTCTTACAAATTTCGTCAAGATCACTATCTGTTGTCCTTCAATTTTACCTTCAATATGTTCTGTATTATCTGAAACTATTTTAATATTTTTCACAACCGTTCCAATCTTCGCTGAAATTTGTGAACCTTTTACTTCTAATGTTTTAATAAGTGTTATTGAATCGCCATTTTGCAACAATGCTCCATTGCAATCGCGATGCATATCGTTATCTCCTTTATCAAGATGGTCGTTTGATTCTTTGGCCCACGCTAAATTATCATCATCAAGGTAAATCATATCTAGCGCATCTGCTGCCCATGTTTCATTCTTCAAACGATTTAACATACGCCAAGCTATGACTTGCACTGCCGCGACTTCGCTCCACATACTAGCGTTTAAACAGGTCCAGTGATTGCTATCTAGCTCTTCTTTCTTTTCTAGTTGCTTTAAACACTTTTCACAGATGTAAGCATTTTTGTCTGCAGTAGCTCCACCCATAGGAGGAATTCCATATACGTTTAATTGCTTCGTTGATCCACAAAGCTCGCAGCTATTGTCACTTCTTGCCTTTAATTGTTCTTCTAGATTCATCATTATAATTGGAGTGAGCAATATTACACAATTATATTTTGGAATTATCGCTTTTGCGATTAGATATCGACATTAACATCCTTTGCGACCTAAATCAAAATTCGATTTTTATTCTTTCTAATTGATGGGTAATTACTCAATACATAACTTTCTTTGAAAGTCTCAGAAACAGTAATTCAATAAAGTAATAATAAATTCCCACAAAAATTATATCAAACAAACAGCTAAAATAATCTTTATTTTGGAGTTGATTTTTTAAGGTGAAATAATGATACAGTTTCAAACAGAAAGCTGCCATACACAGTATAGTCTTTAATATTCTTCTTAAAACTTATTGTCTGTTCTTCACATCAAGAAAAAAGGTATAGATTATTTATACTTTAACTACAATCGAGAAAACAACGCTAGCAATCCAACCACCACCCTTTTACTGTGCTAAGGTGATGGTAAAATGATCGCTCATAGATAGATATCATGCGTTTTCTTCAGTTTTTTTAGTAATGTGGTGTTAATCCCCTATTATTCGGGATCAATTTGATTTCTTAACTCATTATGGTAAATGAAGAAGGAGAAGGGGGTTTAAATCTCTCCTCTCCTGCTTCCTCCATATAAGTCGAACAAGAGCGAACAAGACAATTGTAAAGTCAAATTTTATAAGGCCGTAGACTTGGACCGATCTGCAACCGAGAAGATTTTAATGAATTTTTTCAACAAAATTTGGTAGCTATCTTCCTTTTGCTAATTTGGTACTTAAATCTAAAATCCAAATCAAATGAAAACATTGAATTTAGTGTGTGGATTAGCAATGCTATGTATTGCTTTCCCTAAAGTATCTTTTTCTCAGTCATGGTCATTGACCGGGAATGCAGGGACGAATCCGTCTACAAATTTTATTGGAACAACGGATTCTAAATCCTTTAAAATTAGAACGAACAACGCAGTAAGAATGACCATAACGAATACCGGAAAAGTGGGTATCGGAACTGCTTCCCCTGTTTCCCGACTTGATATTTTGGGGACAGCTTCTACCGTAGATCCCATTGTGAATATACTAGGAAAATATACAGGCCCTCTGGATGTTATTGGACTTAAAGTAAATTCTATCACCAGCGATACAGGTGGTATTGGTATTTCTGCAAACGCTAATTTTATTGGTATAAATGGATTCGGAAACGGAATTGGTGTTGAAGGCGATGGCAATATAGGAGTACTTGGATTTAGTGGATACACTCCCGGAGCAGCAGTTGATCCAACAGGTGTGTGGGGACAAACCTCAGGAGGAAATGTAGGCAATGCTATCTTCGGAATTTCACAATCAGCAACTCAAAACATTTCCATCTGGGGCATTGCAACGGATTCCTCTACTGCAACTAGTCCAGTAGATTTTGCCGGATACTTTCAAGGAAACGTTTTAGCATGGAGATATTATACTCCTTCTGATGCAAGACTAAAAAGTAATGTTCAACCGCTGGGATCGGTCATCAGCAAACTGAATAAATTAGAAACAGCAACTTATAATTTCCGCACTTCAGAATACCCTAATCTCTATTTGCCTTCTGATTTGCAAACCGGATTTATGGCTGCGAATTTACAAGAGCAATTTCCAAATTTAGTTCAAGACGTAACATTGCCAGAGAAAAAAGATCCTAAAACAGGAGCTTTGATTAGCCAATCTGCCTCTATTAAAGTAGTAAATTACATGGGAATGATTCCGGTATTAACTGCTGCCATTCAAGAGCAACAAAGTCAAATTGCTGCTAAAGATGCAGACATTGCAACGCTCACTTCAAAATTGAATGTACTTGAAAATAAATTAATAGCCATTGAAGAAGCATTGAATATTTCATCGAGCGCCGAGAAGATCGCAAAAAACTTAGAAGTGGCTAGCCTTGAACAAAATTCTCCAAATCCATTTAATCAATCAACGACAATCAAATATTTCTTACCCGAAAATTTTAAAAATGCTCGCTTATTAATTACTTCTACTTCCGGAGTTGTCGTAAACGAATATGTATTGAAAGGAAAAGGTATCGGACAAATTCTGCTGAATGCAAATGAATTCGCAGCAGGACAATACACCTATTCATTGATGGTAGATGGCAAGAACGTTTCTACAAAATCATTGTTACTTACCAAATAGTTTTTAATAAAATAAAAGAGAGTCCGGCGAAAATCGTCGGACTCACTTTTTTTTAACACCTTGTTCTACTTCATTACTTTTAAAAACCCCAATTTTAAATTTAATCTGCACACCCTCATATTTCTATCTATATTCCCTTATACTTTTAGATGCAATCGTAATAAAGATGTAAAATTTTCATTGTAATTTACAATGCAGGCCTATAAAGCATTCTAAAGGTCTTGAAAATATTTTTTGAGTAGGCTAATTGTTGTAACTTAGCCTACTCATTTATATTTTAATTTTAAAAAATTCGGAGCAAACACTAAAGATCAAAAAAATGAAAACGTATTTGGTTTTTTATTTATTTTTCCTTTCAATAGCTTATAGCTGGGCTCAAGATCCTTTTATCAAATCAACGGATGTGAAGTCCGGAATCCCATCACGTATTTACCCTAGCGGTAATGATGGTTGGGTAATTTTTTCTTACGACTCTTTAAAACTTAGCAAATTCAATAATTGCGGCGAATTTATTTGGGGGAAAAAATATACCAACACTCAAATTATTTTCGGTTTAAATGATTTCATTAGATTAAATAATGGCGATTTTGCCATTATGAATCGAATCGAGAAAAACGGCGTTGACATTACTTTGGTAACACGTTTGGACCCAAATGGAAATGTGATTTGGAATAACTCTTACGGTGATTCCGATTTTAACCATTACAGTTATTCCTTGTTGGAAGATAATAGCGGAAATATTTTTATCTATGGAAATGTTTCTCATATTTCAACAAGCCCTGTTTACAATGTGTTGATTAAATTGAATGCTGCCGGCAGCGTTCAATGGACAAAATTTTACGACCATGGCGGAATTTGGGGAGGAGCAATTACAACTTCTGATGGCGGATTATTATTAAGAACCGGAGATGTTTTAATTAAAACGAATGCCTCAGGAAATGTGTCTTGGTCGGTTCGCATCAATTCTCTTTCTTATTATTATCTCGCTCCCGTCGAAGTAAGCGATGGTTACATCTGCTCTGCTTACGCTGACGGAGGAGGTGAAATGTTATTTTTTAAAATTGACAAACTAGGCAATCAGATATGGCCGGATGCGAAGAGGATTAATATGAGCGGAAATCCTCCTGCATTACGTAATCACCCCAATGGTAACATTGCGGCTGTTTTTAGAGCCGGTTTAACAACAAAAATTATTGAACTGGATAAAGATTTTAATCTTATTAAAGAAAATACAATCGACAATTCTTTGGGTATGCATGGCACGAGTTTGAATTTCCTTCCCGATCAAACTCCGATTATTGGTGGGTTGAGTAATTCGGGAAATTTATTTTTTGCACGACTTGATACTGACTATAAAAGTGGATGTGATTTGAGTCCCCCTGCAAGTGTGATCAGTCCATATCTTTATACCATAACTCCTGAAGTCACGAATGCTAGTAATGCTAACTTTTCATCTTTCACAGAGACGATGCCAGTGGATAGTTTTTTGGTGAATGTAAATGCCGAATGTAGTCCTGCCAAATTTCTTGAGTTGGGAAATGATACGATAATTTGTGAAGGCTCCTCTGTCACGTTGGAAAACAAACTACCATTCACTTTTAAAAATTATTTGTGGTCGACAGGCGATACCCTTGCAACAATCTCAGTAAATACACCCGGAAATTATATCTTAACAGTTACAGATGATTGCAATGAATTTATTTTAACAGATTCTATTCTTGTTACCGTGATCAATACTTTTCCAGTTGACTTAGGTTCGGATGATGCACTTTGTGAAAATGACTCTTTGACGATTGGTGATGAAAATTGCACAACGTGTATTCATTCATGGAATACGGGCGATACAACAGCAACGCTCTTTGTTGATATTCCCGGAACTTATATTTTGAATTTCATTTTTGATAATGGATGTGTAACGAGTGATACGCTTCAAATTTCAGAATCAAAATGCGAATGTGATTTGTATTTACCCAACGCCTTTACACCGAATTCCGATTTGAAGAATGATTATTTCCGTGCTTATTATTATTGTGATCTGGCGAAATTTCAACTTTCCATTTTTAATCGCTGGGGTCAGGAAATCTATTCAAGTAAAAATGTAGATGCAGCTTGGGATGGGTTTTATAAAAGTATGGAGGCCAAGTCCGACGTTTATGCGTATCGTGTAGAATACACTCCCATCTTAAAGGGTAAAACATCAAAATCAATTGTTAAATCAGGCACCGTAGTTTTACTTCGATAAGCTTCTTATCTTCTTGATGCATAAATAGAACTAGAGATGCCTTGATTATTTGTATCTTTGGATACCTTATACAAATAAATTGACATTTCAAGACTTTAAATTCGTCGCTGAGCTTCAGGAAGGCCTTGACGCCATGCGCTTTGACCAGCCAACTCCCATTCAAGAACAAGCCATTCCACTTATTCTTGCAGGACATGATTTGATTGCCTGTGCACAAACAGGTACTGGCAAAACGGCTGCCTATGTATTGCCTGTCCTCGATCGCATTGCGCGTTCCGATCACAGTCATTTGAATACGCTCATCATTGCGCCTACGCGTGAATTGGCTCAACAAATCGATCAGCAAATTGAAGGCTTCAGCTATTTTTTACAGGTAAGTTCTATTCCTGTTTATGGTGGTGGAGATGGTATGATTTGGGAACAGCAAAAGCGTGCATTGAGAGAAGGTGCCGACATGATCATTGCAACGCCCGGCCGATTGCTTTCTTTACTTGCAGGTGGTGATATTGATTTCAGTCATTTACAACATTTGATTTTAGACGAAGCCGATCGCATGCTCGACATGGGTTTTTACGATGATATTTTAAAAATCATTTCTATGTTGCCGCCCAATCATCAAACACTGATGTTCTCTGCTACGATGCCACCACGCATACGCACCATTGCAGAAAAAATTCTAAGAAATCCAAAAGAAATTAGTTTAGCACTTTCACAACCTGCAGAAAAAATTCGACAAGAATTTTATTTCGTTAACATGGATCAAAAAGTACCCATGATTATCGACATTTTAAAAAATCCGGAATATCAATCGGTCATTATTTTTTCATCTTCGAAAGAAAATACCAAGAAACTAAATTCTGAATTAAGAAAAGCAGGATTAAAAACTTCTGCCTTCCATTCCGATCTTAACCAAAGTGAAAGAGAAGAATTAATGCGCAATTTTAAAAGTGGGAAAGTAAAAGTATTAGTAGGCACCGATGTTTTATCGAGAGGAATTGATGTGGAAGGAGTGAGTTTAGTCGTTAATTACGATGCACCACACGATCCGGAAGATTACATCCATCGCATCGGAAGAACCGCCAGAGCCGATGAATCGGGTGTAGCCATTACGCTCATCACGAGCAACGACTATCGTCGCTTTCAACGCATCGAAAAACTCATCGGCAAAACACTAACGCCATCGCCTATACCCGAACATATTGGTATATCGCCGGATTTGAGAGTAGCTACGAAGTCGCATCACTCAGGCAAGAAATTCTCGGGAAGAAAAAAGCCGGCTTCTAGTTAATTTGAAGATGGAATTATTTGAAGATTAGAAAATTAGTTGATTGGCGAGTTGGCAAATTGGTGGTCACTAAGCCTGAAGAAAGGAAGTTTAATTTCTCAGTCCGAACAACTATATACCGACTCTTCTAAATTTTAGAGAACATCTTCAAAAATTAACAATATTTAATACAATAACCAATACTTTGAGGCCACAACGACGGTCTGCTTCAAAAAGAAATGGTTCGAAATGAAATTTATTTACTTCCTAATTTTTTCGTTTCGTTTTACAAATAAGAATTTATCAAATAGCAATATCATTATCAATCGGGAATGAGCAAATTCAACTAATTCCGAATAATAAGCTTTTTGTTTATAACCCCCATTAACGTTTCTATTTTCAAAACATAAATTCCTTCACTTAAGGATTGCGTTGACAATTCAAGATATTCACCATTACCTTTTATTGAAAACATTGTATTTCCGATAAAATCAAAACAAGTTATTTGAAGAATGTTTACAAATGGACTTGAAACAACTAAATAATTACGTGCCGGATTAGGAAAGACGGTAACTGATTGCACGATGGGCACGTTTTCAATGACAGGAGTAAAAATGGATGAAGAAACAGCTAAGATAGGTATCGAATACTCGTTTTTGTCTATTGCTACAACTTTACTGAATGACAAATTAAGTAAACCAGAAGAAGCATTCGCTACCGTAAAAGAAAGTGTTGCTATCATTCCGATCCCCGAAATATTTTGATGATCCATTCGAACAAAACCCACATCAAATTGTCCATTTGCAAAATTATCCTTACCAATATAAATACTATTACTTCCATCGCCCAGCCAAGAGTTCGCAATATCTATTTGCATAGATCCAGCTTGTACAAACGCCGGATCGTAATTTACAGTAAAAGCAATACCATAAATATTATTTGATGGAAAAAGTGATGTACCTAATTCTATCGGAATATTTACATTTGAACCGGGCACTAAACTGACGCTTGGCATATCGAATGTTAAAGGAACACCAATATCACTAGACTGATCACTACTTGGCATACGCAAAGGGTGTGTCAATCCATAATTAGCAACAATAGCCAATGTGTCATTACTATTCACGATTCCATTTCCATCACAATCGCTATTGTTATAATTTCCACCGCTAACAAATTGATAATTCCAATCTAAACAAGGTTGTGGAAGCCAAAGCAGCGAAGCATTTGGTCTCACGTTCCCAGTAAATCCATTTGTAATACCAATGGCTAAATAATCCACATTATCTGCAATTAAATCAGCATTAGCATCACCGGGCCAAACCGTTGAGGAATCGATGGTGCAGCTGCTAAAAATCCATCCAACATTATTCCCTTTGTCTATAGAATTTGATCCTGCATAAAAAATACCCGGACCTATTGCCTCAACATTTTGTAAAATAAGGTGATCTGTGCAAAGCGTATCAATAAGAAGTTTCACTTTACCAATTTTTCCATTTGCACCACGGAGTGTTGTTGGTGTATTGGGGCTTGATTGAATTTGCAAATAATTGCTAACATTTAATTGGGAATTAGGATAAAAAAGAATTGTTTGTCCGGGATTATTCAGAATTAAAGTATCGGTATTGCAATAGCCATAAACATTCAGATTTGTTGTAAGAATAATCTTATCAAAATAATTTGATCCTCCTGTAGTAGCGCTATTTATAAAATTCACCTTCTCAACATAATTAAATCCACCGGCAAAGGTCTCGCATTGCACGAATTTAAAACTACAATTGCTCGTATAAATATAATCAGAAAAAACCTCATTAAAATTCATACTACTTCCTGAAGCAAGAAAATTCTTAGAAATAAAAGTACAACTATCTGCATCTACATACATATCAGGCCTACTAAAATCTACTCTGTCAATATTCAAAATTGACGTTCCTAGAAACAAACTATCATCTTGATTAATATTCCATCTAGGATCATACTCAAGTGCTGTAATTGCAAAATTATTTGTCCTAAATATTCCTTTTTCATGATAAAGCATATCCGTCACTAAATCGCTTGCCAATTCCCAACTCCCAATTCCCGAAAAATAAACTCTTGTACTCTGAAACGTTCCGGACAAAGGAGTTCCATTCGTTTGAATGATATTTCCTCTAGTGTTTGAAACAAAACCAAGAACAGCGTTCATTATTAAATTCATATTAGCTCCTAAGTAAAAAGAGCCGTATACTTTGAGAATATTACTTTGAAATAAAAGTGTTGGGAAATTTAAAACTCCTCTTGCGTCCAGGGTATTGATTTGAATTTCCTCATCACCTGTATAGACAGTGTCAGCAGTAGATAAAAAAGAATTAACATCAAAGAATACATCATCGGAATAATTAGGTACGCATGCTCCACCTATTCCACCGCTCGTTAATGACCAGTGATTAAAATCCCACCAACTTCCACTTCCTCCAACCCAAAATAAAGATCTAGGAGGAATTACATTTATCATCCAATTACTATTTGAACCTAAATCAATACAATTATTTGCCGTATAGGTACTAGGTCCTACTGCAATGACATTTTGCAATTTGATATAATCCACAACAAAATTGCCACCTGAGTAGATAAAAAAGGCATTCCCAAAATAACATACCATAGAAGCAAAATCACCACATGATCCATTTAGGTTAAAGTACATATTCACTCTTAATTGAGTGTTTGAACTTAAGCTAACATTGATCCCCGGTTTCATAAACAGCAGTGAATCGATCAAAAGACTTGTGCCACTTACAGATAAATTTTCACTCGAAATTTCAACTTTTTTACAAAGCGAGTTCGCTCCGTCTAGATAACTCACAGAATCCATGACATCAACAATACTGTTCGAGCCGTAAAATGAATAACAAGTTGCATTTTTAAATGTACAAGAATCACTATAAATGTATCCGGCTTTGACACGAGAAAAATTAACTCCCTTTGAAGAAACAAATCCATCAATAAAAATAAACGAGGCACTATCGGCATTTAAAACAACATTAGCACCGGAAAGTAATTGAAAATTATTTCCACTCACAAAAGAAGTTCCAAAATTAACTGTTACTCCATTGGAGTTTAAATTTGTTGAAATATCACCTGAAACATTAAAATTATTTGTATTCATCGTACCTCCTAAAAGCAATAAATTCTTTACATCTAGATTCGAAAGAATATTCCATGTACCTGATCCAATTATTGATACTTGCGATCCTAGAAATACACCAGATGTTTGAATAGAATTCCCAATAATTTGAGAATACAAATTTACATCCGGCCCATCATTCCAATACATGTTCGGACTGAAAACAATTGTTCCATCTACATTCAACTGAAAATTACTTGACTTCTCAATAAATGTGGGGCTGTTCAACACTGCAATTGCATTGAAATATCGGCTATAAGAAAAGGCCAAATCAAAAACAAGAGTGTCTCCTATATTTAAAAAGGAATTTCCATCAAAAAATAAACTATCATATTTAGTGGGGATACAATTTCCTCCTACACTTCCGCTAGAAGTAGACCAATGTATAGGATCTGACCAATTGCCGGAACCACCCACCCAAAAAAGTGTTCTTGTTGGTGGTTGATTAAATATCCAGCCAGTATTTCCTCCACCGTCAATGCTACTATTTAATGTTATTCCAACTCCCGCACCATTTGAAACATTCTGCAAATAAAAATTATCCAATGGCGAAGTAGAGCTTGGCAGAGAAACCAAAGCAGTTCCTTCTTTTGAAATGAAACTGGTCCATTGACTGCAGGAATTAGTAAAACTTAATTCATCATTGATGAGAATAGTATCGCCGTGCAAAGTAATTTGTTGGCCGATGTTTGAAAATATAAGTGAGTCAAAAGAATTATTCCCGTTTATATCAAAATAATAAGAATGAATATTTGCTTTTTCAAATATATTCCCATCACCGTAAATATAATTACAATAGCTTGGAAAAGATGAACAAAACGTATCAGAGAGAAATTCAATTTCATGAATCAGATTACTATCGCCAGCCATTTGATTGCAATTTAATTTATTTATGATAGCTCCATTGCAATAAAAATTATTATTACAAATTATTGTATCGAAATGGACCGGAGAATTCACATTAAAATTGTCTGCAATAATTAATGCGCTATCGGCATCTACCATCACATTAGAACCATCGATTCTAATGTTACCGTAAACTGTGGAAGTTCCCAAATACAATGCGGGAAAATCAAGATTTGATTTTGTGTTATATACATGTCTGAAAATAATGTATAATCATTGGAAATAAATGTTCCGTTATTAAGAGTAACCCCAAACAACTTTAAATCGTTCATTAATTCCCACGATCCGGCGCCATTAAATTGAAATCCGGCAGCATTATTACCACTAGCTAGATCTAGGCCGGCTGAATTAATAGTATTACCTAATTGATTAGATTCAAAAACAAATAACGCAAACAAATTCCAATGTATGAGAGGATTCAAAACTAAGGATCCGTATATCGAGATAAATGGAGAAGCAGAAATATTGTCACTACTAGAACTGATCACTGGGTTGTTTAACACAAGGGACCAATCCATCGTATTACAAAAAACATTATCGATGTCTATGTTTAACGTATCAAAATTAGAAGTAAAAGAATTCACATCAAAAAAAACATTATCATTTAGAGTTGGCACTTGTGTATGAAAAACAGATCCACCTGAACTTGTTGCCCAATGCATATAAAATTCACTCCACTTACCCGTACCATTTACCCAATAATAGTCGGAAGCCAATAACTGGTTTGTTAAAGACTGAAAACTAAAAAAAGTTAGCACCAGTACGAATTTAAACTTACAACTTAAATTTCTACCATTTCGAGTTGTTTCATTTTGCGTATAGCGTTTCATTAAAATTTAATTTTATATCTAGGAATGAATCTACTATTTTAAAAAATGAAATAATTACAAAATGACAAATACAGTCATTCAATAAGCAGATCATTATACAATAAAAGACGAGAAATACTAACTGAACGTTGCATCCTTCAAGTTCCTATAACGTATGGGCATTAAATGATGATTTGAAATAGGTATAGAAGAACCCCCATTAATAAAAGAGAATTCAGCGACAGACTTATTGCCTATCAAATTAAGATGTAGTGTTGGTCCGCCATCGAACGAAGAGAATATTGATTAATTTGAAAATTGATGAAGTTCTCTGAGCGAAATCGAAGGGAGTCGTTTGTCGTTTGTCGTTTGCCCTTTTTGATTGGCGAATTGCTCTTCGCTCTTTATAAATAGGCGAAAATCCGCTAAATCGAATTTATTCGTGTTCAAAAAAACATCATTCTTCAAGGATCATCACTTTGCCTTTCCTTTAACAAGGAACCCCTTTTAAAAATTAAAATACCATTAAATACCCCATATCTGCAAGAAAATTAGGAGTTTTCATCCCTAAGCAGGTATCTACACATAGATTTTAACGTATATTAGTTGGCTGATAGAATATTTCCTTCTATTGTTGCGTTGTACAATGCGAAAACCCCAAACCATCTAAAGCATTAAATGATTCTACTCTTCATCAACTTCTTTCTTTACATACAATCCTTTTTAGCGATGGATGTGTTGGTTGAAGCGAAACCTATCTCACCAGTGATTGAGAAAGCCATGAGTCCGGTAGATGTTATTTACAGCCATCTTGACCATTGCATCAACCAAAGTGTTTTTCAAGAAGCATACGCTGGTGTACAGAAATTTAATCCACAAGCAGAATATTTAGCCATCGCCGATTTATCGCAAGGATCGGAACAACAAAGATTTTACATCATCGATTTAAATAAAAAAGAAATCGTTTTGCAAACTTGGGTAGCGCACGGGAAAAACTCGGGAGATAATTATGCGCATAAATTTTCGAACACCATGTCATCACACATGAGCAGCAAAGGATTCTTAATGATCGGCGAAACTTTTGAATCGCCCAAGCACGGCACCTCCTTCGCCTTGGAAGGTTTACAAAAAGGCATCAACGACAGAGCCCGCGATCGTGAAATCATCATGCACGGAGCGGATTATGTTAGCGAAGCATTCATCGAAGCCAACGGTCGCTGCGGAAGAAGTTATGGTTGTCCGGCCTTACCGCGGGAAGAAATGAAAAAAGCTTTGGAGATTTTAACGCCTGGAAGTATACTTTATATTCATAGTTAGTAATAGATTATTTTTGAGGAAGAAATTCCATCAGCACAATCCTGAATCGACACAGAAAAAAATTCTAAAATTCGTACAGGTAATTTACAACCCTTTAGGAAATAGAAAAGGATGTTTTGTGGAGGCACACTAAAATATCGTCCTCCAAAAAAATATTCTGAAGCACATGAATTTCTATTTCTCGCAAAGGCCGATAGCTATCGGCCGCTAAGGAGCAAAGTGCGCAAAAGATATTTTTTCCGAGCAAAATTTTGCGCGACCATAGGAAACTCAGCGGCGAAGACCGGGAAATATCATTTTTTAGCAATTCCGAAAAAAAATTTCTATAAAATGCAATTTGCTTTTTCTTTACAAAATCATTTAAGGTTTAATAAAGTTTTAGCAATGCTATTTCGTAAGGCAGGTGTTACGTTTACTTCTTTAGCATATTTTTGCCAAGTATTTACTTGATCATTTATTTCGTTTATTATTTCGTTGGCCTTTTTACATTTTATAGATGATCCTATTAGTTGCAAATCTTCCTTTGTAATATTTTTTCGTTTTCCATTGATGCTTAAGGCGTGCTGACTCACCCACTCACTGCCTGGTCGATAGGCATGGCATACATCGTAGGCGGGAGCTAATTCCCAATTAGCTTCTTGCTTTAATCGAAAGGAAAAGTTTTTGGTATGGTCATCACAGTTGCGGGCAATTACGTTGAACACCATTCTACGAAACATTTGCTCCGCATCAGCATAGCTTAGTTTAAGTTCACGCATGCATTGAAAAAGTTGTTCGTAGCTGAAACTATTTACCGAATTGAAATCAAAATGTTTCATGGCACAGAAGGTTTGAACATGGTGCTTTGTTTCACTGCCTGCACGATCAAAACGTTTTGTTATAAAGTGGGCTCGACCGTTCTCTTCGTAAAGTCGTGAGGGCATCATATCGATACCACAAGCTGTAGCCATATTGTAATAAGCCATTTCAACACGTCCAAAACCTGTACTTTCTCCTAATTGCACATTGCTTACTGCATCCAGTTTGATGAGCCAGTGTTCAAATCCTTTTGGCGCTTTTGTTTGACCTGATTTTATTTCGTCTGTTTTTTCATTCCATGCAATAACAGCTTTTGGTCTTGCCCCACCGGCTGATGTTCCAATCTTCAGAATTTCCAATACAGCTTGTTCTTCTTCTTTGTTTAGGTTGCCAACAAATTTTTCTCGTTGGTTCAATATTTTTTGAGCGATGCTAATCAAGTCGTTTAACACTATAGAAAATGCGCGTTTATTTTCCTTCAAAACTGTGGGCTCAAATTCTAAAGCTCCCATACCACGTGTACCGATGAAGCAAAGCATTTCTACCGGGTTCATACTTTCTTGCGGCCGACCTTGCTGGGCCAAATACATATTGATAAGTTGATTTCCGTATTTATCAGGCAGAACATCTGCTAATAAACCGGGAAGTCCTTTGAAGGTGTCGTATTCCGAATTTTTATCTTTTCTGAGTTCCGGAAAATCAAATTTACTTTTTGTAATGGATACCGGCATTTTCAATGGCGCCAAATCCCAAGCTAGTCGTTTGAATTTAGCGTCGTATTCGAACGTGGCATGACCCGTACTTGCGTTCCAAGCTACCGCACCTACTAACTTGTCCCAAATTTTTATTTCAGCTATATTCATTTTTTACCAATCGCTTTTTTCGGATTTATTTTCTTTTTTTCCGCCGGCACGTTTTCTTTTTTCCTTTTGATGTTTCGCCAAGGCCAAAGGACTTATGCTTTCATCCACAACAAAAGCTTGCATCACTTGCAGCTGATCCAGAACACGCAATACCTGTATGAGTGTGGCTACCGTAACGGTTTCGCCTCGCTCCAAAAGGCTTAGAGTAGAGCGACTAATACCGGCTGCGGATGCCAATTCCTCTTGCGTTTTATCTTGCTCCATGCGATGGTATTTAATAAAGGCAGCGATATGCTCTGCTAAAGCTTTATCGCTCATTGAGGAATATTTTGTGAATGATAAATCAGTCATTAATTAACTTTTTATATATTAATGCGTAATTATTCATACAAATATAAGCACAATTTTACATAAAAAAATGCTTTCTGCGTAGTAAATCATACACTAAGTGCAATTTTAGATTGTATAGAATGAAATACCATTCGCTAAAGCGTTGCAGAAGTTATTTAACACTTCTATGAATTTGGTGTAAAAAGCGTTTTTTCATATCAGTGCAAAAACCGAATGAATAATAAAAAGCAAATAGTTTTCATTCTTTCAAGCCCAATTACAAAAATATAAACTGATGAGTATACGGAACATTTAAAATAGAAAAGAATTTTCGTGAGATTAAAATCCTACTTTATTCGCTCATCATTTTCATAACCCCCCTCAACTCCACCTCATCCGCCACCTCTTTCCTGTCAGAAAAATTTACAATGGCTGCAGTATGTATTTCGGTTGGATGTAATTCATGCATTAACTCAATTATATTCGAGGAACGAA
>Ga0209702_10003157_pt1 | contig 26570 bp, 22 predicted proteins | sample FRY01_FD_187210 | JGI IMG/M metagenome (GOLD analysis project Ga0209702, IMG submission 187210) | Freshwater microbial communities from Lake Fryxell liftoff mats and glacier meltwater in Antarctica - FRY-01 (SPAdes) (version 2) | ecosystem: Environmental > Aquatic > Freshwater > Ice > Glacier... | reverse complement strand
CAAGAGCCATTGCCCAACTTCCTAAATCTTGCTTGGTAGTAAGAGATTGCGCCTCAACACGAATAATGTATTTGCTAGAAATTTGATAGGATAAGTCAATCACTGCAATATCCGCGAATATCGTTCCAAAGCCTGACAAGCCTTGAACTACATCTTTATTATACACCCAGTTTAGGTACATAAAAGTACCTTTGAATTTTGGGCTAAATTTCTTGTGAACTTCGATGTGAAAATCACGGAAGAACATTGTTTTAGAAGCTTCCAGAAAAGGTGAGGTATAACCTAGTGTATCATTGGCAGTTGGTATTCTTTTGATTCCATTGGTGCCAGAAAAATTCGCAGTTATTTCAGTGCCATATTTTCCGCCTAGTTTCGAGCCTTTTTTTATTCGGTATGTCAATTCTGCTTGAAACCCCATTTCTCCATTTGGTTGGGTAGCGTAAGGATAAATAGTAGCAGGCAGGTTGTATGTATGTTGACGAGTTAATGCGGGTAGGAAGTTTATGTTTGCGCCAATACCACCTGCAGTTCTATCGGATCTAAAATCAAAGTTTTGAAGTCGTTTTGCTGCCAAGAGCAATCCAAACCCTTTGGTTGAATATGTTGTGGTAATAGTTGCGGCTTGACCTGGAGCATATATTCTCCCGTTTGTCGCATTTGGATCGTTATATTTATAGCCGTATTCAGCTAGAAAATTCACTTTCCCGCGCGTTATGTTTAAGCGAAAGTCAAAAGCCCCAACATTTTCCGGAAGATTATAAAGTGGGTCTTGATCTCTTTGATAACGGCTAACCATTCCACCACCTATTAAAATATTTGTTTTTGCTTCTGCTCGGGAAGCGAACATTTCATTAATGTTTAGTTCTGCATCAAAACCTCTTACGATGCCTGGACTTAAATCGAAGAAGGTTCTTTGACGAGCAATTAAACCCTTCAGATAAACTCCTTTAGCTGCCTCGTACCTCACACGAATTCCCTCGAATGCATTGTCATAACCTAGGCCACGCTCTTCGTAAGCTCGAAGTAATATACCTGACCCAAACTGTTCATAAAAATTACCAACTGTCGCTTCAAGTTTATCATTTTTATATGAAGCGAATTTGAAAGGAATTCCGGAGCCTACATATCGTGGGTCAAAACCTTGCATAACGTTTAGATAACTCTCATATCTGATTCCTGCAGAAAAATCACCTCGCGTATACCAAAGATTCATGAAACCATTGGTTAGTATCTTCTCTGGAACTACTGGGGCTCCAATTAGTGAATCCTTGTTGTAATATTGAGCATCAATTTGAAAATTTCCGTGCAACTCTCCAGCAGATTGTTGCTGCGAAAACACATTCAATGCTGAAAAACTAAGAATTATTGCAAGTAATAATTTTATTGAAACTAAACTGTGCTTCATCAGTCTTCTACGATAGTTTGCCCCTTAGCTAATTGTTTAACCAGTTCGAAAAGGTGTTTTTCATCACCTTCGGCATAACTGTTATGTTGCCAAACTATTTGTTTGTTTTTGTCAATTAAAAAAGTGTGTGGTACAAGATTCACGTTAAGTGCTCTTTTTAAGTCTGAATTTGGATCTAAGAATACATCGTATTCCCAACCTTTTCCATTAACAAATGGAGCTACTTTGGTTTGATTTCTTGAGTCGTCAATGGAGACCGCTATAACTTTGACGCCTGTTTCAGCTTGCCATTCTTCGTATACTTCGGCAATATTTGTTAATTCTGTCACACAAGGCTTGCACCATGTTGCCCAAAAAGAAATAATCATTGGAGCATCTCCATTTTCCAAGTCAGCTGCATTAAAATTCTTTCCATCTAAGGTTTTTATAGTTACCGATGGAATGGGACGTTTGATGTCTAGAAGCTGAGCACTTGAAACAAGGGGTGTGATCAAAAGAAGGAGAAATATTTTTCGCATAATCAAATTCATGAATTGGTAAAAATAAAAAAACCGGGAGAAATTCCCGGTTTTTTGTATGTCATTGTAAAAAACCCTTACAAATTTTAGTGCTTAATAACAATTGTACGAGAAGCTGTGCGCTTTCCAGAAACTAATTGTACCATGTAAACACCATCACTTAAACCATCAGTTGAATAGTTGAATGATTGTGTTCCAACACCATTTGTAGAAAAACCTTGTGTTCCAACTTTTTGACCTAATGCGTTGAAGATATTCAATTGAAGATCGTCAGTCGTTTGCATATTAGCGCGGATAGTTAGATTGTTTTGAGCCGGGTTAGGGAACATTGTAACATCAATAGACTCAGGAGAATTGAAACCGATACCAACTGAAAGTGATGCATCAATAGCTGCCTGGAAAACTTCCCCAGTAGCTGTATTTTGTACCCAAGCAACAACAGTAACACCTGTAAAGTCAGCACTCCAAAAATTGAAAGAGTTTTGTGTAACCCCACCAAAGATTGCGTTATGAGTAACTGTTTGAGTAACATTGTTTCCTGGTGTCATAGCCGCAAGAGAAATACCAGCAGATGTAGACATCATTTTACGCATGATGAAATGAAATTCTGTTTCGCCGTTAGTTCCAGCGTCATTGTATGAATCATCAACTATTGCTACGAATAATCTTAAACCTGCAGCAAAATTTGCATAAGGAGAAACTGTAGCTGTAGCCGTAACAGTATTACCAGAATAAACTGCATCAACACTAATATCCATAACTGCAGTGCTTGCAACAGCAGCATTTAAATCTGCTTGAGAACCACCAAAGTTAACACCGTTTAAGAATGCATCAGGAATTCCTGGCACGCCATAGAATGTATGACGAGCATCCGCATCAGCATTGTAGCTTTTATCTGTTCCTGGAGATGGATAGTCCATTTGGTATTTAACAACCGCAAGAGATCCATTTTCCATATTAGCATTCATTGCTTGAAGACGAGGGATGAATACTGCATTAAACGAAGCACAAGGAGGACAAGTATTAGAAGAGAATTCTTCAACAAGTGGCAAAGAAGTTACTGCTTGAGTAGCTACGTTGACAGTTTTGGTTGCAGAGTTATCATTTGGACTAGCATCTGTTCCACCATTTGGAGCTGAAATTGAAATTGCAACTTGGTATGTACCAGGAGTAGTTGCATTCCAGTTTGTTGGGTGAGTAAAATTATATGATGTTAATGAGGGAACGTTGATTCCGTTCAGCGTTCCAATAACTGGGGCACCTGCGTTAACTGTATATGAAACAGACAGAGAGGTAATAGCATTAACTCCTGAGTTGTAAAAAGTTCCAACAACAGGAACGTTTCCTTGAACAACATATTCTGTCATGTTATTAGACGTAAGAGATATGTCTAATGCAGCGGGTACATAAAGTTCAATGTTGTCTAATGCAAGACCGTACAACCAACCTCCACCATCACCGTAGCGGAAACCAATGGTAACACTTTGTTGGCCTGCATACGCAGATAAATCAACAACTAGATCTTGCCATTCTCCAGCACCAACAAGTGAAAGTGCTGTAGTCCATGTTGTTCCGTTATCGACTGAAACATCAACTTTTGCAGTTTCAGTTGCAGCTCCGATAGTCGCACCGAAGAAAAATGCATTCATGCTCAAATAAACATTTGATGCAGAAGAAAAATCTTGTGCAGGAAGCGATAACAACTCATTGAGTTTAATGCAATCGCAAGCATCGTCATTCGTAGCAATAATTCTTCCTGTTGCAGCAGGAATTGGCCAATATTGACTGGATAAACCAGTATTGTTGCCTGTTTTAAAACCTCCATCGGTGGCTTCAGTGGTTTGTAGCCATAAAGCAGGAATTGCTGTACCAGTGGTTGACGTGAAATCTTCGGTTAAGAAAGTCTGAGCATTTAAGCTCAAACCAACAAATAACGATAGAATTAACGCTGATAGATAAGTAAACGTTCTTTTCATGTTTTGTTGATTGTGATAGTTGTGGTTGTAAATGAAAAATAAAAAGGCTAAGTTATTTCTTTTCTTGAATTGCATGCAAGATTATTCTTGTATTTTATTATATTTGTTTCCGTTAAATATGCCAACCACAAAACAATGAATAAATTTTTACTTCGGACAATTGCAATAATATCTATATTTTCAGTAGGTTTTCTTAATGCTCAAAGCTATCAGTTCGAAAACGAAGTTCGTTATGACTTCGGCTCTGTGAACGAGGATTTAGATGCACATACCTATATTCGAAATATTTCAGGTGCTCTGAAACGGGTACTTGTTAAAAGTGACGTGATTTCTATGCCTGCTGGTTCAGACACCTACTTTTGTTGGGCACAGTGCTATGATCCAACTGTAACTGTATCTCCTGAATACATTGAAGTAGAAGACGGTGGAGTAATTAATTTATTTCACGGCTACGTTAGACCAAACGGAATTCCAGGAATTTCTGAAATCAGATTTACATTTTATTCAGTAAACGCACCTGAAGATTCTTTGCAGTTTATTGGACATTTTGAGGCCAGTCCTGTTGGAATTAAAGACATTAAAGCGACTGAATTATCATTGTTAGCTTACCCAAATCCAGCAGATGATAAATTCAATATAGCTTACAAAGGACTAAATTCAGGTGAAGCAACTTTAGAAGTATATAACATGCTAGGTTCTCGAGTTTCTACAATTACTCTAAAGAATAGTGAAGGGGTAGTTACAATTCCAACAGAACAACTAAAAGCAGGAGTTTATTTTTACACACTTCGTGGAAACGGCAAAACATCCAAGCCAGGTAGAATTACCGTTAAGCATTAATTTTTCAAATTGTCTTATTTATAGGGCCGGTTTTTCCGGCCTTTTTTTATTTTATGGATATCACTCCCTTTCATTGGATTTTTGCACTCATATTTATAATCACTTTTATAGGTATTATGATTTGGTCATTTAAAAAAGACAGCAAAATCAATAAAAGAAACTATGGAAATGTAGCTTGGATAGCCATCCTAATTGGAAGTGGCATTTTACTTTTAATTATCTTAAAGGTGATTTTCAGGAATTTATATCCTTGATAGGTCGACCAAGAATTGCCCGTAATTCACTTATAATCATTGCTGTTGCTCCCCAAACACGCTCTGAATCAAGCTTTAGGTAAGGTACATTTACAAACATATTGTTTAGTTTAAAAAAATCATTTGCCAAGAGCCTTTCGCTTTCAAATAAATCTTCAATCGGTATTTTCATAATACGTTGAACTTCTCTTGGATCTGGTTTAAATTGAATTTCCTGATCTATCCAACCAATAATGGGTTGCACCATCATATTACTCGCTGGAATATACAAAGGACTTAAAGATCCAAGTATTTCAATGAAATTTCGATTTACACCAGTTTCCTCCTCCATTTCACGCAGGGCTACTTCCCATGCTTCTGTCTCATGTTCATCGAACTTCCCGCCAGGAAAACTAACTTGAGCACTATGCACTCCATCATATTCACTTCTAAGAGTAAGAATTATATGTGGATAGGAATTGATATTATAGATAGGCAGTAATACCGCTGCATTTCGATAGGGTTTTGATGAGAATTGATTGTACTTACCTCTTCCTAAAGGAGCCATTATTAATTGTGCCCTTTCTCCTGGTAATGTTTGTTTTAAGTACTGAATGAGTTGATTCTTCGTTATCACAGAAAAAAAATCTACTTGCTTTTTAAAGAAGCATAAAGGTTAGAACGCTAATGTATGATTTTGCTTGTATCTTTGGCCATCGATGAAATTTGCTAATCCTCAGTTTTTATGGGCGTTGATCAGTTTGCTTGTGCCAATTCTGATCCATTTGTTTCATTTCAGAAAATTCAAAACTGTCTTTTTTACAAACGTTCGCTTTTTACGCGAGCTTAAAAAAGAAACAAAATCTCGCTCGAGACTACGACATATTCTCATATTAATTTCTCGCTGTTTGGCCCTTGCAGCTTTGGTTGTAGCTTTTGCGCAACCTTTTATTCCAAACGAGTTTACTAATGTTCAAGGAGAACGGGCTGTTAGCATTTATATTGATAATTCCTTTTCTATGGAATCGCAAGGTGAAAGCTCTAGTTTACTTGAATTGGCCAAAAAACACGCTTTAGAAATTGCCAAATCATACAAATCATCCGATCGATTTCAACTCATAACCAACGAATTAGAAAGTCGTCAGCTACAATGGTTAAGTAAGGAGCAATTAACAGAGCGGCTTGAAGAGGTAAAGTCTTCATCGGCATCGCGCCAGCTAGAACAAGTAATTCTAAGACAACAAGAATCGATCAAAGAAAGTAACAAACTCGGAGTCATATATATCTTTTCAGATTTGCAAAAAAGCACAGCACAATTGGGTGAGTTAAAATCTGATAGTGCAACGGCAGTAAATTTTGTTTGGTTAAAAGCCAACTTAAATGATAATGTAAGTATTGACTCTGTCTGGTTTGAATCGCCGTATCGTGAAATTAATAAGCCTGATCAGGTGCGATTTAACGTGAGCAATTTCTCTGGAACTAGGCTTGAAAATGCACCAGTAAAGCTAACTATTGATGGAACTGAACGCGGGTTAGAGAGCTTAAGTGCTGGCGCAGATTCTAGTTTTTCTTCTGAAATTTCATTTACAACTCCAATCAAAGGTGACCATATTGGCGAACTTCAACTCACAGATTTTCCCATAAGTTTTGATGATAATTTCTATTTCTCTTACCAAGTGCCAGATAAGATCCGGATTTTAGCAATAAACGGAAGTGAATCAAGCATCTATCTGAAACAATTATACCTCAATAAATCTACTTTTGGATTTGATGAAGTTTCTGAAACAAACGTTGATTATTCTGCTCTTCTACAATACAATACGATCATTCTAAATGAGTTGAATCAAGTTTCCTCAGGACTTGTTTTAGAACTTGGAAAATTTGTAGAGCAGGGCGGCACTGTAGTGATACTTCCTTCTCTTTCTGCAGGCACGAATGTGCTGAATCCTTTAACCTCTGCGCTAAAAGCTGGACAATATCGCGAACTTAGCAAACAAGCTCAAAAGGTTGGTAAAATTAATCTGCAAAATCCACTTTATGATGATGTATTTGAGAAGAAACAAGAATCGATTGATTTGCCAAATGTTCTCAAATACCTTCCTTTTTCTTCTACAGGCAACAGTTTAGAAGATGTGTTGATGCGATTTCAAAATGGGGATTTATTCTTCGCGTCATATAGTTTCGGAAAAGGTAAAGTATTTTGTTCTTCAGTTCCCTTGCAAGAGGAAGCCAGCAATTTCCAGAAACACGCCATTTTTATTCCAACCTTCTATAAAATAGCACTTTATAGTATTCCGGCTTCTAAATTATATTATACGATAGGTCAAGAAGAACCCATTGAAATTAGCAACAACGTTCAAGCGGGTGAAATACCGGTGAAGATAAAATCGATGGATGGAAGCTTCGAAATGATTCCTGAAAACAGACTTGTTGCCGGAAAAATGCGCGTTTTCGTGCGAAACGCTATCACATCTGCTGGAAATTACAAGATCATGCAGGGCGATTCCACCTTGAGCACTGTATCTTTCAACTACAATAGAAAAGAATCAAATCCGGCTACTTATTCGGAAGAAGAATTCAGACAAAAACTCGACGATAGTGGCTGGACAAATGCCTCATTAACTGACGGTTCTGCACCTGAATTACCTTCGGCCATACTTTTAGCCGATCAAGGGAAACAGCTTTGGAAGCTTTTTATTATTCTTACGTTGTTGTTTCTGGCTATTGAAACACTCTTAATTAGATACATGAAATGAAGCACAACAATCATATCATTTTCAAGAACTGCCTGATCACTGATCCTTTGAGTAAGTTTAATGAAAGTGTTTGTGATATTGAGCTGCAGGATGGAATTATTCAGGCTGTTTCAAAAGAGCCTATTCAAGCTGAAGGTGCCGAAATTATTGACATACAGAGAAATAGAATTTCACCAGGAATCTTTGATTTGAAAGTAAATTGTGGTGAACCTGGCTTCGAAGAAAAAGAAACATTTACATCTTTGAATAGTGCTGGAATTAGAGCAGGAGTTACGGGCATGTTAGTAATGCCTGCGTCGAAACCACCGACCGATAATCGAGGACAGGTTGAATATCGTGCTAAACTCAGTAAAGAATTACCCGTAGACTTTCAATTTGCCGGAACTATTTCGAATGAAGGTAAAGGCAAGCAATTAAGTGAAATGTATGATATGTCGCTTGGCGGTGCGATAGCTTTTACGGATGACACAAGCGCTCTGAATAGTGATTTATTGATGCATTTATCGATGCAATATCAGCATCTGAGCGGTGGTTTACTGATGTTTCAAGCGGATGACGCAGCATTAAGACTTGGCGGTTCGATGCACGAGGGAAAGGTTTCTGTTAGATTAGGAATAAAAGGTAGTCCTGCAATTTCGGAAGAGGTTGGATTGGCGCGATTGCTTGCGTTGGCAAGGTATAACGATGCTCGAATTCATATTAATGGAATTTCCAGCGCCAGGTCTATACAACAAATTCAAAATGCTCGTAATGAAGGCATTAATGTGAGTTGCAGCGTTTATGTTCATCATCTTTATTTCTGTGACGAGGATTTATACGATTACAGTTCTAACTTTAAAGTATGGCCACCACTTCGTGGGAAGGAAGATCGTGAAGCGCTGATAAATGCCGTTAAATCTGGAGTTATCGATGTGATTTGCTCAGATCATCGTCCCGAAAATATTGAATTGAAGGATGTTGAATTTGATTATGCATCATTTGGAATGTCAGGAATCGACACCCTTTTGAATGCAGCTTTAACAAGCGTTTCAGGCAACGAGCATCTCGGAACATTGATCCAGTGTTTGTGTCATGCTCCACGTAAATTATTGGGACTTCCCTCCTGCTCCATCGAGATTGGAAATACGGCGAGTTTTATGGTTTATGATGCAAACGAAGAAGGCACTATTGACTCAAAAAATTTAAAGAGCTTATCGGCAAATAATGCCTTTATTGGTAAATCTTTGAAGGGTAAAATGATTGGAACATATACTGCAGGTCAGTGGTTTGCAGTTTAACAAATATGCTGAAGAATTTTATTCTTGGATTATTTCTCGTTAGCACATTTAATTCGAGTGCGCAGCTTCAACGTTTAGAAGAACTTGGACAAAAAATGCTTCAAAACACGGAGGCATCGGAGCGCGCTGGAGCTCAAATTCTATTCACTATATTATTAGATAGTCTGATGCTGGAGCCTTCCTTCTTTGAAAAAGATTTACAGGAAGTTAAAAGTTTATCAGCAATCACATCGCCCGACAGGGAATTGCGCCTTTTTACTTGGAACGAGCCACAAGAAGACGGCACATATAATTTTTATGGACGAGTTCTTTTCAATCCTAAAAAAGCAAAAACGAATAAAGTCATTAAGCTAAAGGAAAAGAAACAAGAATTAGCGCGAATAAAAACCAAGAAACTTAATGATCAGGAATGGTTCGGGGCGATCTATTATCAACTTATTCAGAAATCACATAAGAGAAACATCTATTATATTTTGTTAGGATGGAATGGGAATACCGCACTTTCGAACATAAAATTAATCGATGTGCTGCAAGTGAGCAAAAACGGGCAGCAAGTGAGTTTTGGGGCGCCTATTTTTACTGGAAACCAGACATTGAGCAGAGTCATTTTTGAATATTCAGAAAAGGCTAGCATGTCGTTGAAATTCCAAGACAATGGCAGTCGTATTGTGTTTGATCATTTATCACCAATAAACACAAACATGAAGGATCAATTTGAGTTTTATAGTCCAGATTTTACTTATGATTCTTACAATTGGAAGAAGGGGAAATGGATTTTCAATAAGAATATAGATGCTCGAAACGACGGATTAAATGCTGGGGATGAAAGAAAAAAGCCCGAAAAAGGACTTCAGCCTAAGTAGGGCTCACTTAAAAAGTCAGAAACACGTCAGATGCGAGACAAGAGGATTTTATGACGTACAAATAGTACTTCAAAATACTCTTAACGAAGCAGATGGCGTGTTACTGGCTAAGCCAAATTCTAGAAAACAATAAAAATAATAATTTGTGATGCATACAATCTGATCAATTTCGTCAAATAATGCACACCAAATCAAAAATTAAACATTATAACATTCACACAATCAAAAATTTAGGTGTTTTTAAGTGGGCCCTAAGTAGGGTTATTGCTCTGGATGTTTAACTTCTTCATCAAGCAGCTGTTTTTGGTACATATCTGCATAGATTTCATCCACTTCGATTAATTCTTGGTGAGTACCCGATTCTGCAACTACACCATCATCAAGAACAATTATTTGATCGCAATGCATAACTGAAGAAATTCGATGCGAAATAATGATGGTTGTTCGGTCTTTCATCAGTCGCTTGAGACTATTTAGAATTTGTTCTTCCGTTTCGGTATCGACGGCGCTCAGGCAATCGTCTAGTAGTAGAATTTTCGGTTCACGAATGAGTGCTCTTGCGATAGACAAACGCTGTTTTTGTCCGCCAGAAAGTGTTAAACCTCGCTCTCCAACGCGAGTTTCAAAGCCTTCGGGGAATTCCATAATTGAATCATAGATAGCCGAGTCTATAGCAGCCTGAACGATACGTTGCTGAACATCGGAATATTTTTCAGCGTTTTTCAAGCCAAAAGAAATGTTTTTACCAATGGTTTCTGAGAAAAGGAAAACTTCTTGAGGCACGTATCCGATGGAACTTCGAAGTGAATTTAGATTTAGAGCGTCCACCATTTTCCCATCGATATGGATTTCTCCGCTTTTTACATCGTATAACCTACAAATTAGCGATGCGATTGTGGATTTTCCGCTTCCTGTGCGACCAATAATTGCAAGCGATTTTCCGGGTTCTATAGAAAAACTAATTGATTTCAAAGCTTCTATTCCGCTACCAGGATAAACGAAATTCACATGTTGAAATTCTATTTTGCCCGTAATTTCAGCTTCGGCAACTTTGGGCGAAACAATAGATGGTGTTCTGCTTAAGAATTCATTTATACGCTCTTGAGAAGCAGCAGCTCGTTGTACTATTGAAGTTACCCAACCTATTGATGCTACTGGCCAGGTGAGCATATTTACGTACAGGATAAATTCGGCAATAGTTCCGGTAGTAATCTCCCCGCTGAAAACCTTTTGTCCACCAACAAAAACTGTAATTAATGTGCTCAAGCCAATCAATAAAATAATCATTGGATAGAACAAGGCATTCACTCGAATTAAATCGATGTTACGGTCTTTATACCTAATTGCTTCTTGCTCGAACGTGTTACGTGTGAACTCTTCGCGGTTGTATGCTTTGAGTACACGAATTCCCGAAAACATTTCCTGAACAAATGATGATATAACGGATAATTGTCGCTGCACGGCCTCACTTTTCTTGATAATGAAACTGTTTACCAAATAAATAGTGATTGCTAAAATTGGCAGAGGAATCAGCACGTAAATGGTTAATTCAACATTGATTAAAAGCATTCGGACTGTTACGAGAATAAACAAACTGAATGTACTAATTGCATACATGATTGCAGGACCAACATACATGCGCACTTGACTTACATCTTCGCTTATGCGCGCCATTAAATCTCCTGTTTTATTGGCTTTATAGAATGCTAAATCAAGTTTTTGGTAGTGATCGAAGATGTCATTTTTAAGGTCGTACTCAATAAATCTCGACATAACGATAATTGTTTGTCGCATAAAAAACATGAAAAGACCTTTGAGCAAGGCGGTGACGATGACGATGAGTCCAAAAATTAGCAGCAGGTAAAAAAATGCAGAAGTTAAATTTTCACTCAGGTCGAAGCCTTTGAATAAGGTATAAACTTTCACTCCATCCATGACTAAATCAATTCCTTTACGGAGTATTTCGGCAGGATAGATGGCGAAAATGTTTGATACAGTAACGAAAACGGCTCCGAAAAAAAGTCTCGTTTTGTATTTTAGGAAGTATGAATTAAGAAATTTTAACGCTTTCATTAAGGGCTAAACAAGCTGTGTTTTGCGAGGTTTGAAAAATCAGCTACTTTTGTGTGCCTTGAAAGATTGCGGAAACCGATTAACACGGCAAAATTACCATTTTTCTTCGGCATATTATAAGACGAGTATCATCCCAAAATACAAACACTTATGTCAAACACACAAGAGCTCACTTCTGTTCAACAGGGATTGAATCAAGCTGTGATCGAAAGCATGCAGGCTGGAGGTCACGAACAAGTTGTTCATTTTCATGATCAACACACTGGCTTACGCGCTATCGTTGCTATTCATAATACATGGCTGGGTCCTGCTTTAGGAGGAACTCGCATGTGGGCTTATGCAAACGAGCAAGAAGCATTAATCGACGTTTTAAGATTGTCTCGCGGAATGACTTATAAAGCCGCCATTACAGGGTTAAATCTTGGTGGAGGAAAAGCAGTAATTATTGGCGATTCTAAAACAAAAAAGACGGAAGCGATGATGCGTCGTTTCGGGAAATTTGTGAATGGTTTGGCTGGACGTTACATCACCGCAGAAGATGTTGGAGTTGGAACAAAAGACATGGAATACATCGCAAAGGAAACCAAGTATGTAACTGGGCTTCCTGAATTTCTTGGCGGAGGAGGAGATCCATCACCTGTGACCGCTTACGGTGTTTATCTCGGCATTAAGGCTTCGGCTAAAGAAGTTTTTGGAAACGATTCTCTTATTGGAAAGAAAGTTTTAGTTCAAGGAATTGGTAAAGTTGGTCAACACTTAGTGGATCATCTAAACGAAGAAGGAGCTATTATTTATATCAATGATATTAACCTTGACAACATTAGAGAAGTAACAAAAAAATATCCGCATATAAATGTTGCTGAGGCACATACGATGTTCGATTTGGATATTGATATTTATGCTCCTTGTGCATTAGGTGCCACATTAAATACAGAAAACATTGATCGTTTACGTTGTTCAATTGTAGCTGGAGCAGCGAATAATCAATTGGCAGATGAAGATGTGCATGGCAATTTGGTTAAAGAAAAAGGAATTCTCTATGCTCCAGATTTCTTGATAAATGCAGGTGGGTTGATCAATGTATCCATTGAATTAGAGGGATATAATAGAGAGCGCGCAATGAGCCAAACGGAAAACATCTACAAGGCGGCTTTGAACGTTTTTCAAATCGCTAAAAACGAAGATATTACAACAATTAGTGCCGCCAAACGTCTTGCAGAGCGCAGGCTTGAGGAGATCGGACGAATTAAACTTTCATACTAAAACATGCTCACACGAAGGCATATTCGGGAAAAGGTAATGAAGACTCTTTACGCCTTTTTCCAGTCGAATAATTCAGATATCGCCGTTGGTGAAAAGGAACTATTTCACAGCATTGATAGGGTTTACGATGTTTACCTGTTTTATTTGGCGCTATTGCCTGAATTAAAACTATTTGCAAATCAGTTAAATGATGAGAAGAAACAGAAGCGACTTCCAACGGAAGAAGATCTTAATCCTCTCATGAACTTTGTGAATAACAGGGTGATAGATTTGATTGAACATCATTCAGATTTACACGCGAAATTTCACAAATCCAAGATAAATTGGGATGGGCATCAAGAACTCATCAAGAAGCTTTACTACAGTTTCAAAGAAGAGAGTTGGTTTAGAATCTATCTTGTTAAGTCTGAAACAACGTTCGATGACGACAGGGAGATTCTTCACGAAATATTGCTAAATGTTATTATTCCTAATGAAGGTATACAGCAGTTTTTTGAAGACCGAAGTATTTATTGGCTCGATGACATTGAAATTATGCAGGCCGGTGTTCTTAAGACGATCAAAAGCATAAAGGAAGATAGCGTTACTCCTTTCAGGTTGCAATTGTTGCATAAGGAAGCTGAAGAGGATCGCAAGTTTGCTTCAGATTTGTTGCGTAAAACCATTGTGCATAGTGATGAATACCTGAAAGAAATTGCTGCTAGAACACAGAACTGGGAGATAGATCGCGTTGCAAAAATGGATATCATTCTTATGAAAATGGCTATCTGTGAGTTGCTTGAGTTTACTTCGATACCTGTGAAAGTTACGCTCGATGAATACATTGAGATGTCGAAAGACTACAGCAGTCCGCAAAGTAAGACGTTTATCAACGGAATACTTGATAAGATAGTAACTGATTTTAGGCGTGAAGAGCGAATCAGCAAGGCTGGAAGGGGATTGGTTGAGTAACTACTTAGGGTTCACTTAAAAACACCTAAAATTTTGATTATGTGAATGTTACAATATTTAATTTTTGATTTGGTGAGCATTATTAGACGAAATTGATCAGATTGTATGCATCACAAATTATTATTTTTATTGTTTTCTAAAATTTGGCTTAGCCAGCAACACGCCATCTGCTTCGTTAAGAGTATTTTGAAGTACTATTTGTACGTCAAAAAATCCTCTTGTCTCGCATCTGACGTGTTTCTGACTTTTTAAGTGAACCCTACTTAGCGGATTGGGTATCTTGAATAGCTTGTAACAAGATTGCGCATGCTTGATCAATTTCTTCGTAGGAAATAATTAGTGGAGGCGCTAAACGCAGGCAATTATCTGCGAAAAGGAACCAATCTGTAATTAATCCTAACTCATAGCAGCGATTCATGATTCGTAGAACGCGGTCGTTCGATTCGAAGCGCATGGCTAAGAGAAAACCAAGGCCACGAATTTCAATTATATCAGAGTGTTGAAGTTGCTGAACGATGTAGGCTGATTTTGCTTCGACCTGTTCAATCAGATCGGTTTCCATTAACACTTCAGTAACAGCTACGGCACTTGCGCAGCAGAGAGCGTTTCCACCGAAGGTTGTAATATGACCGAGAAGAGGATCATGTGATAAATCGTTCATCAAGGTATTGGAAGCGGCAAAAGCTCCAATTGGGAGTCCTCCACCCATTCCTTTTGCCATGCAAATAATATCTGGCATAACGCCAAAATGTTGATAGGCGAAAAATTTTCCCGTTCTGCCATAACCTGTTTGGATCTCATCAAAAATCAGCATACAATTAGTTTCATTGCAGCGATTTCTCAGAGCCTGAAGCCACTCTGTTTTCGCTTTTAAAGCGCCAGCTTCGCCTTGAACAGGTTCTACAACAACGCAGGCCGTTCTGGTAGTAATGAGTGCTAAATCGTCAAAATTGTTAAAGCGTATTTGCCTTGTATCAGGAAGTAATGGACGATAAGCTTGCTTAAACGTTTCGGCTCCCATGATGCTTAATGCGCCATGTGAACTTCCGTGATAAGCATTTTGAAATGAAATAAGCTCGGTTCGACCTGTATGGCGCTTTGCAAGTTTGAGCGCACCTTCAATAGCTTCGGCTCCCGAGGTTACAAAATAGACAGAATTGATGCCTTGAGGAAGCACATGACTAAGTAACTGAGCTAGTTTAACTTGCGGTCCTTGAATGAATTCTCCATAAACCATCACATGCATATAGGCATCTGCTTGCTTATGAATGGCTTCGATTACTTTGGGATGACGGTGCCCAATGTTGCTGACTGAAATTCCGGATATAAAATCGAGAAAGGTTTTATCATTTACATCAGTAATAATGCAGCCTTCAGCCTTTTTAACCTCCAACATTGGCGGAAATGGAGATGTTTGGGCAACATGCTTAAGAAAAAGACGTCGTTGAGAAATTGTACCAGAGGAATTCATGCCTGCAAGATGCGAAGAATCCTTCCTCTGGTCAATCAAAATTAATATGGATTAACGCTACTTAATGCGCCTTCTGTTGGACGAATGCTCAAAACTGGAATCTTTGAGTGATTAACTACTTGTTGAGCGTAAGGGCCCATAAAAAAACCAGTAGAGTTAATTTCTTGCTCGTTCATGATTATTATCAAATCTGCGTTTTTTTCGTGTGCAAATTCCATTGTAGAAGTGGCAATGTTACTGCAAAACAGAGTTGTTGCCGTGAACTTTACATCTCTCTCTGCCAGATAATCTTCCACTTGCTTCATCTTCATTCTGAATTTTGCGTTCAAAGCATCATCGTCGTGATCGTATGAACGTAAGCCACAAATATGAACTACAGCATTGTAGGCATTTGCCACTCTTACTGCCATTCCTAATTTCTCGCGAGAGTGGAATGAATTATCCACAGGAACAACGATGCTTGCAAAGCCCACTTCTTTATCTGAAGATTGAACAGAAAGCACAGGACAAGCTGCTTCAGAGACAATTCTAAATGCATTACTTCCCATGAAGAACTCGCGCAAGCCAGATACTCCATGCGTTCCAAGAATAATGATATCTGCGTCTAACTCATCAGCAAGTTTAACAACCTCTTCACGAATTCGACCAGAAGTTACCATGGTAGTTACTTTAACACCGTGATTTATCTTTATTTCTTCAGCAATAGAAGACAACTTAGCCTCAACAACAGTGGATAGTTTTTTACCCTCAGATTCATCGACTTCTAATTCAGGAAGATTAACCCTAAAAGCGAAAGTAGAAACAACATGTAATAGAATAATTTGAGCATCTAAGATACTTGCCATTTTAACGGCATGCTCTAAGGCTAAATTTGCAGTTTCTGAGAAATCGGTTGGAATAAGTATTTTCTTAATGTCAAGTGTATACATATGAAATCAATTTAAAGATTAGCAAAAGCCTTCTCCACAAACTTACTATTTTTGAAATAGATTCACAAAAAGCGACAAAGTATATTACAAATTGATATTCAGTAGCTTATATTTCCCTTTTAGTAAGGCTTGAATACTGTAGTGTTTCTCAACACTCTAGGTATAATGCTACAAACAGGAATTTCAGAAGTATTAATAATTTCTTGTGCAGCAGAGCCAACAAATAAATCTGTCACATCAGTTTCTTGCTGCGTCATAATCATAATCATGTCGCCATTCTTTGACTTGGCGTAAATCATAACTTGTTCGCCTAAATCACTAGCACCTTTTGGAGCATGAATCATTTCGGCAGTGCAATCAACATGTGCATTTAACATAAAATTCTCAACCTGCTTCAACTGCACACTCAATTTGTTTACTACCTCCTCATCGTTTGTTAAAAGAATGGAAACAACATGAACTGTTGCACCAAATTGGCGAGAAAGCTCGATGGCTTTGTTCACCTTTTCTCTGGTTTCTTTTGTTAAGTCGAGAGGTAGTATAATATTTTTGAAACCGTCGTGTTCAGGCTGCCCTTTAATACTTATCACTGGAATTCTTGATTCACGAACCACACGAAGTGCATTTGAGCCAATGAAACGCTTTTTTAACCCATCGGCGCCGTTTGTTCCCATAATAATGAAGGAGGCTCCGATTAACTCAGCAGTGCGCACTACTTCCTCATAAATTTTACCCTTTCCAACCATCGTATTTGCGTGAAGTCCATGAGTTGCCAATTTCTCCGATAGCTCATTCATCTTCTCCCAAACACGTTCTGTAGCGGCATCTAAATCTTTATCTGAAAATAAAGTTGACAAAACGCCTGGCTCATCCATCACATGCAAAACATGCAACTCTCCACTCATAGCGCGGGTTACAACTTCAGCATGATGCAATGCAACTAGAGATTGTTCAGAAAAGTCGACGGGTACAAGGATGATTTTTTTTGTAGTGTTCATAGGGTTTCTTTACTTTGAATTCGCACAAAAATACACAAAGACAATTGACAACCTTACCAAGTTCCGAATTAGTATTAAATCCTGATGGAAGTATTTATCATTTAAAGCTTCATCCTGAGCAATTAGCAGACACTGTTATTTTGGTAGGCGACCAGGGTCGAGTTGAAGTAATTTCAGCTTTTTTCGATAGTATCGAGCACAAACAAGCTAATCGTGAGTTTGTTACCCACACGGGATACTACAAAGGAAAACGTTTTACTGCAATGTCTACTGGTATTGGCACCGACAATTTAGATATTGTAGTTAATGAGTTGGATGCTTTGGTAAATATTGATTTGAAGAATAGAACGATAAAACCTGAGAAAAAATCTCTTAACCTCATTCGTATTGGAACTTCTGGAACCTTAATGAAACACATTCCGGTAGATAGTGTTGTTGCAAGTTCCCACGGTTTAGGCTTTGACGGCTTGATGCACTTTTACTCTTTTCAAGAGGAAGCTCATGAACGAGAAATCCTCGATGCTATTGACGCTCAGTTGCATCTACCTCTAGAATTGAATAAACCTTATTTAGTAGCTGCGGATAAAGAGCTATTTGCTAAACTAAGTCCTGGTTTTCATGTTGGTATAACGGCAACCGCCTGCGGATTTTATGGTCCACAAGGCAGAACTTTAAGATTAAAGCCTGCTGTTGCCGATTTGAATGAGCGAATGATGGAATTTAAGCATGAAGATTACCGGATTACTAATTTCGAAATGGAAACTTCGGCACTTTATGGTTTGTCAAAATTACTAGGTCATAAAGCGTGTACCGTTTGCGCTATCATTGCCAATCGTGCTACTTTAAACTACAGCAAAGATTACCATCCTGTGATTGAGAATCTCATAAAAACTGTTCTTGACCGTTTAAGCGCAGAATGAAACAAACAACCGACGATAAAGCCCTTAGGGCAATGATAATGTTATTAGAAGATCCTGATGAAACGGTATTTTCTGAGATCAAAAGTCGACTCATGGATATGGGAGCTCCTGCCATTCATGCTATGGAAGACGTTTGGGAAAGTACATTCAATCCAATATTACAGAGTAGAATTGAGGACATTATCCAGCACATTCAATTTACTACTGTAAAGGACGAACTTCGTCTATGGGCTGATACAGGAGGAACAGACTTACTTCAAGGCTCCATCTTAATTGCTCGATATCAATATCCTGATTTGGATGAAGAAGAAATACGTCGCCAAATCGAAATGATTAAAAAAGATATTTGGCTTGAGCTGAATCCAAATCTTACTGCATTTGAGAAGATTCGTGTGGTGAATCACATTCTCTTTGATGTGCATCAATTCACTGGGAATACCACAAATTATCATGCGCCTCAAAATTCTTACATAAATAATGTGCTTGAGTCAAAACGAGGTAATCCTTTGTTGTTGAGCATTCTTTATAGCTGTATTGCGCAGGGATTAAACATCCCAGTTTATGGAGTTAATCTACCAGAACATTTTATTTTGGCATATCGAGATGAGTTTACTCACCGTGAGGATGAGGATGAAGAAGAGCCCATTTTGTTTTATATCAATCCGTTTAGCAAAGGAGCCGTTTTCAGCCGATTAGAAATTGACACTTTTCTGAAGCAGCTCAATTTAGAGCCACGACGAATTTATTACGAGAGTTGCCCGAACACAGAAATTATCAAACGGCAGATTCGCAATCTGATGATTTCTTACGAAAAGTTAGGTTATCCAAATAAAGAGGAGGAATTAAGGCAATTACTTGATATCGTTACTTACCACGGAGGTCTCGGAGAGTCTTTTTCCTAACAGATTTAGGGAGATTCAGCAATTGCCCTCTCCTAAATTTTCTTAGGTATTTACGATTCGATAATTCCTCGTCGCCGGGAGGCATCACTTTCCATGTCCAACCTCGAGAAAGTTGTAATTTTCTGAATATCTGCATCGTTCCATCTCTTGTGGAAGAAGCAGGCACAATTACCAAGGTCAGCAATTCGGTCATAAAAGTTGTGTAACCGAACATAATGACGTCATCCAAAGCAATCGGGAATCGATCTACCTTTTTACGCTTAATGGTTTCAACAAGCATGGAATCCGCCGTGAGGCTAATCATTTTTCCTCTTCGAGGCAATAAAAGCGTATCTGATTTTAGTCTGTAAATTACAGTTTTATCTGGCTTTAGTCGAGGCTTTCTCCGTTTCTTAGGATGACTAAAAATCAAAGAGTTTTGATACGTCAACTCTAAAGATTGAAGTCTACCTGGATCTTCGAGCAAAAATCCATACGTATCTGAATTAGGAATTTCGTATTCGGTCTTATCCTCGTGATCTAATGTTCTGAAGGTAATAATTGAATCATCAACAGAAAGGATAAAGCAATCTAGAATGCCGTCTCCATTTCGGAGAAAAATCTGATCTTGAGCAGTAGCGGTTAAACTGCACACTAAGTATATGATGAAAACGGGAAGAAATTGACTTATTTTCATTCTCTGTGCGGCAAAGTTAATCTGAATGCACGAAAGGATTTGTATTTTCACAGCCCGAAGCTTAAAATCATGCCTGAAGAAATTCTCAACTCCAAAAAAGTACAGCAAAAAATTTCACGAATCGCCTTAGAGATTATCGAGCGAAATCATGGCGAAGAGCGCGTAGTCTTAGTAGGAATAGAGTCGACAGGCTTTGTTTTGGCTTTGCAGATTGCCAAGATACTGGAGTCGTTTAACGGTAAAAAATACGATTGCGTGCCAGTAAAAATTCACAAGCCTGCTCCACTTGAAATTCCTATTCAAACAGATATTCCTGATGATGGATATAAAGGTGTGGTGATTATTTTGGTCGATGATGTTCAGAATTCCGGACGTACGATGGCGTATGCATTAAGGCATTTTCTTCAATTTCCAGTGAAGGCTATTCAAACATGTATATTGGTTGACCGTAGACACAATTCATTCCCTGTGCGTGCCGATTATGTAGGGCTTTCACTCAGCACAACGCTTAAGGAACATGTGAATGTAAGTGTGAATAATGGCAACTTTTCGGTTACGCTCGCCTAAAATTTACTTTCGAAGTACTGCCTAATTTCAAGTGAGATTTGTTCTAAATCAGGATGCAATCCATCCACTTGGAAATCAATTTTTTCGTAAAAAACTCTGCGTATATTCCAGAGTTCGGCTATTTTTTGGTCGATTGATTCTTGATTATTTCCAATCAAAGGACGATTCTCCCAACCTTTACTTTGTTTTAATCGTGAAACAATGGCTGCAGAAGTCATTCTGAGATAGATGCAAAAGCCTTGAGATTGCATGTATTCGAGATTCCCATAAAAGCATGGTGTACCTCCACCGCAGGCAACAATTTGATTGATATTTCTATCGAGATTTCGCAGTGTATCGCGCTCAATGATTCTAAAACTTCCTTCGCCTTGCTGTTCTATCCAACCTTGAGGAGAATTTCCAGAAACAGCGGTAATAACATCATCTAAGTCTGTAAACTTCCATGAAAGCCTGGATGCCAAGCGCTTACCAAAAGAGGATTTCCCACTTCCGGGCATACCACATATGAAAACCAGATTGCCCATTTGCAGAATGTTTTTTTTACTATTTTTGCCGATCCTTGCCCAGGTGGTGAAATTGGTATACACGCTACCTTGAGGTGGTAGTGAGCTTACGCTTGTGCAAGTTCGAGTCTTGTTCTGGGCACTTTACCTAAGCCGAATGTAAATCGTTCGGCTTTTTTATTTCTTATAACGCCCGTTCAATTCTTTAAGAACCTCTGGCGTTATATCAAATTGAGGATCTGCAAACCAAACTCCTCCACCTTTTGCGTATGAAAGGATATATGTAAGTTCTTTCTCAACTGCGTATTTCTTCAAAAACACATCAATAGTATCGAAAATCCGCTTGCTAACTTCAGCTTCTTGACGTTGAAGATCTCCAGCTAATTGCTGTTCTAATTGCATTAATTCTTGTTGGCGACGAACCAATTTCTCCTGTTTTGCTTCGCGATCTGTAATTGTTAGAAATTGCGCTCGTTCTTGGAATTCATTGGCATCCTTCTCGAATTTTCGTTGTTCTCCAGCAAATCTTTCTTCGGCTGAAGTTGAACGCGCCGAAGCTGCTGCCAACTCATCTTTGTACATCTGGTAGCTTGCAGTAAGTGAATCAGCATTCACAAAAGCAATTGTCATGTCAGAACTTCCAGAGGCAGAAGAATCATTTCCTACTGATGGTTTAGACTTTCGATTAGAAGAGAAATGAAGGGCAAAAAGCACTGTCACTGCAATAACCAGAACGATATTAAGTAGAAGATTCAGATTTTTCATAGGGTGTATTGAGGCGCAAATATAGGCAAGCAAAGTAAAATGATTGCGAATTGACGTAAATGAGCACAAATGAGCGATAATTTAAGATTTTGAGTGAACACTAATTAGTCGCAAAAGTTATCGCGACACCGTTATCACGATAAAACCGAGCACCAAAAATGATATTAGTATTCAACTAAGGCCATTAATGAAGGTTGATGCTTTGAAACCACTTCCACCCGATTTGAGCGCAGATTTAGAAGAGAATGGACTCTTTAGATCGGTTGTTTCTGAAGAACAGCAGACCTTGAGTTTCAACCTTCCTTTGTGTGAGCAACGGGCTTTTCAGATATCTTTCTTGCCAAATATTGGAACAAACCGCAATTTCTCGGGCTTAGTTGAAAACCATTTTTCGTTCAATGTTTTAGGTGGATATTCTATGGCATTGAGTGGTTTTGAGTTAGGTGGCTTGTTCAACATTACGCGTAGACATGTTCGAGGAGTTCAAATTGGCGGACTAATGAACATTACCGGAGGTAAAACTGTAGGTTGGCAGTTTGCAGGGTTCATGAATAACAACATTGGAGCTGTTCGAGGCTTGCAAACTGCCGGATTTTATAACCTTTCTATGGATTCTCTGAAAGGAGTGCAAGCTTCAGGATTCTTTAACATGGCTCGAAAAAGTGTGAAAGGCGTTCAGTCTGCTGGGTTTTTAAACATATCCAGAAAAGAGCTCAAAGGTGCACAATTAGCTGGATTTGTCAATTTATCTACTGGGAATTTCACTAGTTTGCAATCAGCTGGATTTATGAATCTCAGCATAGGAAACATGCGCGGCGCTCAGCTCTCGGCAGGAATAAATGTTACAGTCGATACTACATACACGATTCAAATGGCAGGATTGGCGAATTTTGCCCGATGGATTTATGGAGCCCAAATTGGCATCTTCAATCTGGCAGGAAAAATCACAGGTTCCCAAATTGGGATTTTCAATATTTGCGATACCATTCGAGGTTTACCATTAGGCTTGGTTAGTATTGTGCGACGAGGCGTGCATCAATTTGAAATATCAACCGGAGATGCAAATCAAGGTTTGTTAAGCCTCAGAACAGGAACTCACAAATTGCATAATATTTTAAGTGCAGGTTTTTTCAAAATTGGAAGTCCCAACTATGCAAGCTTTGGCTACGGATTAGGCAGCCTTACGCCACATAAAAAGCATGATTTAGGTTTTGGTGGAGATGTGGTTCTCTCCTTGGTTTTTAACGAATCGTTCGAGAAAAATATCACGCCAGACATTTGGGGCCGCTTCAATCTTTTTATGGATTACCAACCGTTCAAGGGCTTAACATTCTTTGCTGGACCGAGTTTAAACGCTTATCGGGTTGACAAAAGTAACGCATCTGGACCTCGACCAAATTATGGTTCTGAATATTTCCGTGACTACACAAACGGCGAAACTCAGTACAAAGTTTGGTTGGGTTGGCAAGCTGGGATAAGGTTGTTTTAACTTAGGTATTAAGTAGTTGGTAATAGGTATTGAGTAGTTGCCAGCAAGACAAAACGAACATTTCACTCACCATACCAAAGCGCAAATTGAAATACAACCAAATTGTCACAACTTGCAAATAGTACATCTTTTGATAATACTATTACTATCTTTGACCAATGTTGAACATCACATATCGCAAAGAATATATAGACAAATTGTTGTCATACAAAGACAAAGACATTATTAAGGTTGTTAGTGGCATACGGAGATCTGGAAAATCAACACTATTAGAAATCTATCGAGAAAAGCTGATTAAAACAGGAATTGGCAAACGACAAATTCAATTTTACAACTATGAATTACCCGAAAATTATCTAAATAAAAACTGGGATGACATTTATTTTGAAATAAAGAGCAAGCTGCAAAGTAATAAACCCAATTATGTGTTTTTGGACGAGGTACAAAACATACCTAAATTTGAAAAATTAGTTGATGGACTTTTTGCGACCAAAAACGTTGATGTTTGCATAACGGGGTCAAACGCGTTTTTGCTTTCAAGTGAATTAGCAACTTTATTGAGCGGTCGATACATAGAAATTTCAATCCTTCCTTTTTCTTTCAATGAATACCTAACAGCCCGAGGCTTTGACACAAGCAATAGGTATCTCAATTTCGAATCCTTATTCTTTGATTATGCAAACGAAACTTCATTGCCTAAAGGTGTTGAATTACGTGAAGGTGGTTTTGACAAAATCTACGAATACTTGGAAGCCATTTATACTACCATCATTGAAAAAGACATTACTCAACGACATCAAATAAATGACAAACGAGCATTTGGCAACATCGTAAAATTTGTGGCTTGTAATATTGGCAATGCACTTTCTCCAGGCAATATTTCTAAGACTTTAAAACAAGATGGACAAAGTATACATCATGCAACTGTAGAGAAGTACTTAGAATATTTAATAGCTAGCTTTGTATTTTACAAAGTAAATCGCTTTGACTTAAAAGGAAGAAAACAATTAGCAACGCAAGAAAAATATTATCTGGTTGATATTGGTTTGCTGAATGTTTTAGTAGGAAAAGAACGAACCACAGACAGAGGACATATTTTAGAAAACATTGTTTATTTAGAACTTATACGCAGAGGTAACAAAGTATGGACAGGCACAAGTCGAAACAGTGAGGTTGACTTTGTTTGCAAAACAAAAACAGGCGATATTGAATACTATCAAGTAGCTTGGCAGATGACAAGCGAAAGTACGCTAGAACGTGAGTTCAGTGCCTTGGAAAAAATCAATGATAATTACCCTAAATATTTACTGACAACTGATTCATTTACGCAAAATCGAAGTGGGATTAAACACTTAAATGTATTTAATTGGCTACTTGAAAAAGAAAATGAGAAATGACCAAAAAAATGCTTCCGAAAATAAAGTCCAGCTGGTAACAGCTGCTTCGCAAAAGTGGCGGTTTGGTTTTCAAAAGAGCCTTTTTTTTATATTTAGAATTCCGTGTCCCAAAGGAGATTTGTGCAAGACTATCGCCACCTTCGCAAAGCCGCGAACCGTTGGTATTTGAAAAAGAAAGTTAAAAAGATTTCTAGTTACTCATCTCAGGTAGTTCGTTGACACCTCAAAATAATGCATTCGTGGACCTCTCCTTAGCCCTCTCCTCGTTAGAGGGAACTAAATCCGTATTTAGGGTTTACTCAAAAACGTTAAATCCCTTTTAAATAAGGCATATCTTCCTGAATTATTCATTTTTAATGCATGAATTTAATTGAGTATCATCAAAAATCCTTGCACCAAGATTGCGCTGAATTTTTCATTATTTACTATTTAAGCTAGCCAGAAATACGGCATTTGCTTCGTTACAGCCATTTCGAAATATTATATATACATCTTCAATGTCTGTGCCTTGCATCCGCCGCATTTCTGACTTTTTGAGTGAACCCTATTTAAAATAATGCATTTGTGGACTTTATCCTCAACATTTCGTGGCCCTCACCTTAGCCCTCTCCTCATTAGAGGGAACTAAATCCGTATTCAAAATAATGCATTTGTGGGCTTTATCCTTAACATTTCGTGGACCTTAGCCTAAGGTTCGGCGAGCTCCCACTACACACCTTCTCCTCGGGTGAGGGAACTAAATCCGTATTCAAAACTTGCATTTTACTAGTTTGAACCCATTTGTCCAACATCTTAAATCAAACGTCTTAAATCTTAATACTCCTTTCCTACCTTCGCCTTATGGAATTTATCGACGAAGCATTATTGCATTATGCCGAGCAACATTCGGCTGCTGAACCTGAATTATTAGCAAAATTAAATCGTGAAACCTACTTAAAAGTGATGCAGCCACGGATGCTTTCAGGGCATTTACAAGGTCGATTCTTGAGCTTTTTGAGTAAGCTTCTCATGCCTAAGTGTATTCTCGAAATTGGCACCTACACAGGTTATTCCGCACTTTGCTTAGCAGAAGGACTTCAACCAAATGGCGTTTTGCATACCATTGATAATAACGACGAGCGCGAATCTATGCTTCAACGTTATTTCAAAGAGGCTGGCGAAGAAAAGCGAATTCACATGCATACTGGCAATGCTTTGGACATAATTCCAAATCTAGAAGGCCCTTTTGACCTGGTTTTCATAGATGCCGACAAGAACAATTACGTGAATTATTACAATCTCATAATCGACAAAGTCCGCCCGGGCGGATTAATCATTGCCGACAATGTACTTTGGAGCGGAAAGGTTCTTCAAGAACTCAAAGCAAACGACAAAGACACTGCAACCTTGATAGAATATAACAACCTAATAGCCTCTGACAAACGCGTTGAAGCCCTACTCTTACCTATTCGCGACGGGTTAAATATTGCGCGGAAGAAAGTCTAAAGTAGAAAGTAGAAAGTTAGAAAGTTAGAAAGTTAGAAAGTCTAAAGTAGAAAGTCTAAAGTAGGAAGTAGAAAGTTGAAAGTTGAAAGTTAAAATTTAATGAGGTTGAACTGAGGTGCCTGAGGCTCCTTGTCTGCCGAATAGTTAGGGTTTACTCAAAAACGTTTAATTCCTTTTAAATAAGGAATCTCTTGCTGAATTATTCATTTTTAATGCATGAATTTAATTAAGTATCATCAAAAATCCTTGCACCAAGATTGCACTAATTTTTCCTTATTTACTATTTAAGCTAGCCAGAAATAAGGCATTTGCT
>Ga0209702_10003155_pt1 | contig 26586 bp, 20 predicted proteins | sample FRY01_FD_187210 | JGI IMG/M metagenome (GOLD analysis project Ga0209702, IMG submission 187210) | Freshwater microbial communities from Lake Fryxell liftoff mats and glacier meltwater in Antarctica - FRY-01 (SPAdes) (version 2) | ecosystem: Environmental > Aquatic > Freshwater > Ice > Glacier... | reverse complement strand
AGTGCATCGAGACCCCGGCGGGGCCCTTCTTCTATGACATCAACGCGAACTCCAACCTCCGCGGACCGATTGGCGCGGCCTTTGGGTTTGACCCATTCGAACGTGTCGTGGACTTCTTGGAGGCGACGCTCAAGCCTCTCGCGTAGGACGTCCCGAGGCCAAACCCCGGACGCCCTCCACGGGGACCTGGCCACCTAGGGTTCGGCAGTCTTGGCGGCGCTGACCACATACCGGAAGGTGGTCGCGTCGAAGGTCAAGCGCTTTGTCACCTCCACACCGTCCTCGGCGCTCTCGGCGACGGTCAAAACCGCGGGGGTCTCGTCGGAGAAGGTCTCGGCGTCCTTCCACGGTGTCGCCTCGCTCAACAGACGTTCGGCTTTGCCACGCGCCATCGACCACGCCTCGACGGTATAGCCGTCGGTCCCTGCCTCGACCGCTGCGCGCACGACGAGGTCAAAGTACGCGCCGCTGGTGAGGTTCCGAAATATCTGCGGGCCATCGCCCAGCTCAAGTTTGGTGATGCTGGTGCTCGCGGTGCAAGCCTCAGCGTAGCGCACAGAGCCGACCGGCATATAGGCGTCGCCGGCGCGGTCGAACCATACGAGGTAGTCGAAGGCCGCCGCGCCGGGCTCCTCGTCGTCGGGATCGGACGTGTCACATCCCGCCTTGGCCATCTCAAAGCCGACGAGGATCTCCACCACGGCCTCGAGCTCGGGATCGGCGTCCAGGTTTTTTTCAACAACAACGACCTCGATGCCGGTCGTCTCGAGCGCGGCCAGCCCTTCGACATCCGCGCCGGCCTGCGCCAGAAAGTCCACGGCGGCGGCCAGCGCCTTGGCCCGGACGGCGGGGTCCGCGGGATCGGCTTGTAATTCGGCTGCGCGCATGGGGGCAGCGGTCGCCTCAAGCTCCGAGGCCGCCACGCGCAGTGGGCCGGTCGCGTGCTCGGCGGTCGCGGCGATCGGCTGGGCTGCTTCCGGCTTATCGGCGGGCACCTCTTCTGGTTTGTCGACGAGTACCGCTTCCGGCTTATCGGCGGACGCCCCTTCCTGCGCGTCGGAAGCGCCGGGAGAGACTGTCGCAGGCGCCGCGGTCGGCTGGGTCTTGGGTGCCTCGGCCTTGCCACAACCCATCCCGAGGACTAGCGCGAGTCCGAACCCGGACACATGTGTCATATATCGCATATGCATTAATTTTCTAAATTTATGGAGTGCGGTGCCAGAGCCGTTGAACCGACTCGGCGAGAGTACGCGGGAACCCCTATCGGAGCAATCCGAGGGCCGACCCGAAGGCGTTCAGTTCGGGGCTAACGAGAACAGGTAGTTCGAGCCGCGGACCTGGCCAAGCTCATGGGGGCCAACGCGGACGATCCAGTGCGAGCCGGTGACGACAAAGTCGGTGAGCTCTTGGCGGCCCTCAAACCAGACGGGAGTGCCGGTCAGCGCGAAGCCGTCCATCGCCTGTGGAGAGCAGCCACTAAAGGCCATCGAACCCTTGCTGGATGTGCCGATGGGGCTGGTCGCCGTCCCGCTGACGACATAGAGGGGCGGGTCCTGCATGATCCACGTGACCCTCTTCGGGCGAGGCGAGAACTCCCAGTTGACGACGTCGGACGTCGGCCAGGTCGCGGTGCCATCCGGTCCCTTGCACGTGAAAGCGGGGAGGCCGCGGCCAGAGCCCATCATCGCGCTGCCATCGAGGATATTTGTCTTGTGAAAGCGGATCTTCCAGCCCTTCGGGGCCTTGACGCCTTTGACGCTGGCGGGGTCGACGCCCGGACCGTTGAAGCGCGCATGGATGAGGCCCTTGGGTCGCTTGCGGACCGTCTCTCCGAAGGTCTTGGTGGCGACATCGAACGGGACCCCGACCCACGAGCTACAGCGCTCGGGGTCAGACTCATTGAACTGCACACAATTTCCGAGCCAGACCTGGCCCTTGTCATCGCGCCCAAGCTCGGCCAGCATGCCAAGCTCCTCACCGGGCTTCAGCTGCCAGACCTCAGCCGGGACGGGGACGCGGCCGCCAGAGCGGAGGCCGTCGACATAGACCTGAAGGGAGACGTCGCTATCGGTAAATCCGCTGATCGCGACGAGGCGGCTGTGATCGAGCCACAGCACGGCGCCGTAGTCGCTGTGAGCCTCGTCGGCGAGGAGCTTCAGGCCGGTGCTATCGACCTGGCCGATGACGAAGCGCCCCTTATCATCCGGTGTACTTCCATTGAGTTCGGTCGCAAAGCGGATGCCGCCGGATGGTAGTTGCTTAAGCAACTCTTCCGGTCCCTCGGCGCGAGCGGAGAGGGCCGACATAGTGGCGGTGGCGACGACAAGACCTAGCAAGAAGCGGGATGACATCGGTTTGACCTCGTGGTGGCGGATGGGGGCAAGCGCCCTGCGCGCCACGAAAATGTAGCTGATTCCTCGCACCGCGTCACGCGGCTCCGCCAGGCTGTTGGTGGGGGGGCTACCGGCGCAGGCGAGACCTCGGCGTCTTCTCACACAACCGCTGCGCCGTGGTCGGATGGCAAAACCGGCGGACAGAGAGACGGGCGGACGGGTGCCCCAAAAAACTCCAAAATCTACCATTGTTCAGTTGCACCTTGGCTTCGCGGTCAGACGCCACCGTCAGGTACTACCAGTCTTGCGCAGGGCACAATGATTCCATCCGTTCGCCTGGGTCACCGGGACGAATTGCCATGGAGTCCATGGCGCTATAGACCTTCTATCCCGGCCGATACGCGCAACAGCCACCTATGGGCGCCCACATGTCCACTCAACATCGCATCTTCACGATGAAATTCTCGAGAGTGTACCCCCTCTATGTCCAGAAAGCTGAGAAGAACGGGCGCACACAGGCCGAGGTCGACGCGGTGATCTTCTGGCTGACTGGCTACACCGCTGAAGGCTTGAGACAACAAATTGAGCTCGGTACGACCCTCGAGTCGTTCTTTGCCGACGCGCCCGCGATGAACCCCAATCTCTCGCTCATCAAGGGCGTCGTCTGCGGGGTTCGGGTGGAGGACGTCGAGGACCCGCTAATGCAGAAGATCCGCTTCTTGGACAAGCTGGTCGACGAGCTGGCTAAGGGCAAGGCGATCGAGAAGTTCCTAAGACAATGAGGCGATCGCGCGGAGCGTATCTCAGGAGGGACCTTGTGCGCCGCGATGCGGTCCGGACTTCCAGCGGGCTCGCGGCGGGCCCGCCTGCGATGGGTTGGACGGAGCTCGGGATGTCCCTTGCTAAATAACGGTCTTGATCGCTGACACTATGTCAACATACGCACGGTCCGGCATCCGATGAGGTGGGGCCCTGCCGTTGACGTCGAACCCGCGAATCGCTAAGTAAGACGCCTAGCCCAACACACACACGAGGTCCCTGATGGCCGACGAGTCCAACTTTAGCGACGCCACCGTCCAGATGTCTCCCGAAGACGTCGCGCGCATGCACCAACAGTTTGCCGACCAGAACCCGGGTGGCCGATCTCCACGCCCTGGCGCCACAGCGGGATCTCAGACCGCCAGCATTATCGGCGGTATTGGCGCGATCATCCTCCTCGCCGCGATGGTCTTCGGCTTCCTGCCGAAACTCCAAGGTTTTGGCGACGACTTCGTGATGCCCCTCTTCATCGCCGCCACGGCCGGATACATCGCCCTCGCAGTCGGCCTCTTCGGGACCGCCAGCCGCACGTCCAACATCGGGGTTCTCGCGGGCGTCTTCGCCCTGCTGCTCGGCCTCGTCTATTCGACGGTCCTCCTCGCCGAGGCCCACGTCCTCAGCTTCGGGGACGTCGACGTCATCGTCATGTATGGAACCTTCTTTGGCCCAGCTCTGGCTTGGACCTTCATCGCGGTCTGGGCCTTCGCTGGCGTCCGCCCGCTGTCGCCGGGCCTTGGCACGACGGCAGGTATCTGCGCCATGATCGGTGGATTGGCCCACGGCGCGGCCTACGGGTTGCTCATGACCGGGACCTTCGACCGAGGCGACCAAGAGGACACCTTTATGATGCTCGATATGGCAGCCCTTGGTGGCATGGCGATTGCCGCCATCCTTCTCGCGGTGGCGTTCTTCGGGCCGATCGCGAGAGCCAGCCGCCGCTAGAGCAAGCGTTGAAGTTCAAATGCGAAGGCCCGGTGACGGACCGGACCTTCGTTTCAGTTGCAGTAGGCTGCCATCACGCACCGACCGAGTCGACACTGCGAAGGCCCTCACTTTAGCGCGCCGGTCAGGGCTCCGGCGCGAACGCTCTGGTCAGGCGTGAAATTCGCTCGCCCTTGGGGTCGACCTCTTTACGGTCGGCGATCGCCATGAGGTCTGACCCCGCCTGACGCACCAACCCTGAGAGCGCCCCCGCGACGAACTCGCGCAGGGACTTCGCGGCGGCGTCTGCGGCCGCGGCGTCCGCGTAGTGACACACGAGCACGTCGAGCTCCTCAACCTCGCCACGCGCGCAGCCAAGCGCTGCATAGGGCTTCGCGGCCGTCGTCTCGAAGTCCGACGCGTCACCGATGCGCTCGAGCACCGCCGTGTCAACCGAGAGGGCAGCCGCGCCCTCAGGGTTTGTGGGTGAAGAAGGCGCCGAGTCCTTGCCGCACGCGGACATGAGGATCGCCACTGATGTGAGAGTGATGAGCCACTTCATTTGTGTTTGCCCTTTCCGTGACCCTTACCGTGGCCCTTGTGCTTGTCTTTGCCTCGGTAGTGGTGGTCGTCTTTGTGTTTTTTCCACTTCGGCCGGTGGTGGTGGTCGTCATCCACGAAGATGACTGGCGACGGCAGCACGACGACAGGCGCGCCGAATTCGATGCCAAGCGCGGCGCCACCTATCCCGAGCCTCACGCCGATCCAGCCGGTCGGCGGTTCGACTGTGATGATTGGGCGGACGATGGCATGACGACCATAGTGGCCGTCCATGTCGTGCTTGCGCTTGCGGCGCTCGTACCAGACGGGCTGCGCGCCAACGAACCAGTAGGCGCCGCCTCTCTCGACGAACTTGTCGCGGCCGGCCGGCGCGTATCCGTGATGATGGGGGCCGGTGATGTAGCAGTAGTGCTCGCCGGGGGCGTTGGTCCACCACACCGGGTGGTGGCCGTAGTAGCTGTGGGCGGCCGGTGCCTCGGGCTCGAACTCGGTCGGGTCACCGACGAAGGTCCAGTAGGGCCCGTCGTTGACGTAGAGCACCTCGTCTTGGGGCCGATACGAGTGCATGTGAGCGCCCTGAATCGTACACAGCCCGCCGTTCACGCCCGGGTCGATAGGGTGAGGCCCGTAGTATTCAACGATTGTCGTGCCGCGAGGATCCGTCGCGATCGCGGGAGTACCTAAAAACGTTAGCGAAACCATCAATAATAGGATGCGCATTTTTCCTCCCGGACATGTGGCTGGCGCCAGTCGCGAACCGCGCCCGAGTATACGCACGACGAGGCCTCAAAGGAAGCTATGTCGATGCGGACGCGGGTTTAAGTCTAGAAAAGCTAAGCATTGCTGGGAACTCCGCGGCAACACAGAGAAGATCCCCCGACAAGCTCCCCCGACCCGACCCCAGCAAAACCAACTCAAGTCAGTTCCACGTCAAGCCACGGCCCGATGACGCGGGTGAGCTCGCCGCCGCGACGTGGGGCGGCCAAAGGCGCCGCTGTGGCCGCCACCTCAGTCGAGGTCGGGGTCGTCGTTGAAGAATTCGTTCAGCGCCGGATCGTTGTAGCTCGCGTAGTTGATGACCCAGGGCTCGATGTCGGCGCGCCCGGTGCGATAGCGGATCGTCATCGCGCTCGGGGTCACCTTGCGATAGCTCGAGCGCTCTGGCAGATCGGAGTTGTTGGCCCCGCCGGCGCTGAACAAAGTCAACACGCGGAGATCCGGCTCGTCGTAGTTGGCGATGAAGCCGTCGTTGACCTTCTCGTGCCCGCGAATAAGCGTCTGTATGCCCATCCGGTGCAGGAAGGCGCGCGCCTGCTCGTACCCGAAGGAGAAACGATTGGTCGACGCCTGTAGGTCGTCGGGCACGACGTCCACGCTGGACGGGTCGCTCCACATCATCTGGAAGCGGATGTCGGGATGATTCAGGCTCGAGAGGTCCTTATAATGCTGGCGCAGCGTCGCATCGCGCGGGATGCCAGCGTGGACCATCAGGATGTCGTCGAAGAGCAACATGTTCGGCATCGCCTCGAACAGCCGCATATAGGACTGGAAAATCTCGACCGGCGCATAGGGCTGGAGGTCGTCGAGCGCGTTGGCCGGCCTCACGCCACCGTACACTTGGCCATCTTTTTCCAAATAATACTCGTGGTTTCCGCGCAGCACGATCACGTGGCGCGGCATCGTCGTGGCGAGCTCGAGGACGGCGCGCAGGACGCCCTGGAAGCTGTAGAGCCCGCGATCGATGTAGTCGCCCAAGAACACCAGCAGGGGCTCGGGGTGGGACTGAGGCGCGTTCGTGAAGCGCTCGACCTTGTTGATGAAGTCCGACTGCATCAGCGCCGCCTTGAGGCAACTGTAGCAGCCATGGAGGTCGCCCAGCACGGTGAGCTCGTAGCCGGCCGGATGGGTCGGCGCGATGACGTGCACGTGCCCATCGAGGAACGAGCCTCGCCCGGCCAGCTCTTGCACGGTCTGGTACCCGGCCAGCGTCCCCGCGTGGGTTGAGCGCTTGGCCTCGAGGACCCGGATGAATTTGTCCATCCGCTCGACGTCAGCGTTGAGCTGGCGCTTGAACACGTCCGGATGCTTTGAGTAGTGCCGCTCAAGCGCCGCTAACGACTCGTCATTGGCGCCGGTCGGTGGCCACTCGGCGTGCGGGTGGATCACGACCCTCGTCCCGCTAGGGCCCACGTGCGGCGGCGGCGCGGCCGATCGTTTGCCTGTGACGAGCGCCATGAGCTCGTCGCGGAACTGGACCTCCTCGGGATGCGCGACGCCATCGGCCACTAGCATCTTGTCGACCGCGTCCATCAACGTCTTGCGGTCTTTCAACGAGAAGTACTCGAAGGTCTCAAAGCAGCGCAGCTTCATGCGCGCGCGCACGAAGCTCTGCGCCCTCTCGCCCTCGGCGGTCGGTTCGTCCCACATGCCCTTAAGCTCGGCGTCGATCCGCTGCAGCTTCCGGTCCAGGCGGTCGACCAGGGCTGCGCGCCGCGCGCGACCAGCAGAGTCGGAGTCGTCCGGTTCGAGCGCTTCGGAGAGCTCCAAGATGAAGTCATCGACGTACTCGCGCTCGCTCTTGTCGAAGTGGCCATCGATGTACCCGAACGCAGCCAGGTAGAACAAGACGGCCTCCATCTCGTGATCGGCCTGGGTGGGGTCGGTGTTAAAACTCAACATGAATCTGTGACACTCCTAGGGCTGGCGGACCGCCTACATCGGCAGCACGCCTCGTCGAGGCCCAACCTAACACTTTGGCGGCGCGCTTGAACAGCGCCCAGGTCACTAATCCCTCCCACCGCGACACCGAAACGGGTGCGCCTCACGTCAACATCTAAGTATGTCGAGGTCTCAACGGCGAGTCCGTTGCTATTCAACCGACCAATTCATTTCTACACCAAATAACAAGGGCGTCCCCACTGAGGCCGCCCTTGTTCTCTTACGCCGCGAATCCCGCGGCATCACGTCACTTCGGGTCGAGTCGATGCACTTCGCCGGTCTTCCGGTTCGTGAAATAGATGTGGCCGTCAGGGCCCATCTCGATGCCGCCGATGGTGTAGGGCGGCAGGCCCGAATCGAGGCTACGCAGCTCTTTGCCGTCGAGGTCGAAGACGAGAAAACGGCTGATCGGGACATCGACGACGTAAAGCAGACCCTCATGCAGAGCTAGGCCGCCCGGCTGCGCGATACGACCAGCGGGCACGACATCCGTCAGGACGGCGTCGGCCATGTTGCCGAAGTCCTCGAGGGCCTCGTAGTTCGGACGGAAGGGGCCCGAGACGGTGCCGCTGTTCGTGTCGAGCTTCACGATCCGGCCATTGCCGCTGTCGGACACGTAGAGGTGTTGGTCAGCGTGATTGAAGACCATGTGGCCTGGGCTGTTCTCGACACGAAGCAGCTGCCCCTCGGCGTAGCGGAAGATCGTCCCGTCGCTGTGGTCATGCATCCCCGGGCCATGGTCCGCCGCAAAATCGACGCGGTCGATGGACCCACGGAAGCCGTTGAAGAGCCAGTAGATATTGGCATCTTCGTGGGCGATACCGACGCAACGCGGCGTGTTGTGCAGCATGTCGAGGTGCGAACCGTTCTGGCCCGAGGGCTTGGCAAAGATGCTGAGGTCCAACGACCACAGGGACGGGCCGTTGTACATGACCGGGTCGTCTTCGTAGTTGCCGGTGTCAGACTCGCTGCATGAGGCAAAGGTCTCACCCGCGCCGATCGCCATAGAGGAAGGGCGGCGCATGAAGTGCCAGCCGTTCTCGTCGGTGCGTTTCTCGGCGGTCTGGGTCGCGGCGCCGACGTTTTTGATGATCTGGACGAAACCCTCGAGCGACGCGCAGCGCGCGTTAAAGCCGGAGTTCTCACCGCAGACACCGGCGACCTCGAAGTAGCGGTTAATGACCCAGAGCTCGTCGCGTGTGGGGTGAAACCCGAGGTCGGTCGCCTCGTAAGCCGTGGAGGGCTTGAAGATCGTGGTGATGTTCACCGAATCCGCCGTCCCAGCGCGATAGCCGATGGCATTGCCCGGCGGCAGGGCCTCGCACTTATTCGTCGTCGGGCTGCACAGCGGCGTCGTCGCATCCGCAGCAGCGCAGGCGGCGTCGGACTCGCAGGGCGGGATCGCCTCGCAAGCGCCTGTGTCCACGTTAAAAATCGGCAGGCCCGGGTCGGCTTGCTCGCAAGCGACGTCGCTTTCGGGGCCGGCGGGTTTGGATGCGTCATCGCCGCACGCGACCATGGCGGGCGCGACGCACGCGAGGGAGAGGGCTCTTACAAGGTTCCGCATGGGAAAAGTTCCTTCACAAATCAGGGGTTGGTGACGTACTCGCCGAACCTTAGTGCGAATTCGCCTCTGAAAGCCACGGCGTTCAGAAATGCGAACCACACCTCACAAACCGTTCAACAGCGCAGCGAAAGGCGAAAGACCCTCCGGGTTGCGGAGGGCCTCGTAGTCCAAAAGTTCGGTCGGGACCGACCTCTTGGTGCAGCTCAGTTTGCGGTGAACGTGGCTTGCAGCTTGTAGTTCTGGGCGCTGCTGGCCGAACCGTACACGAACACCTTCAGGAAGTAGGTGCCGGCGGTCACATTGATCGTGGCCGTCTCAGTATCGGTCGAGCCGGCGCTGGAGCCCACAGAGCTGCCGCCGGTGGCCTCGAGCCCGAGGTCGATGTCACCCGCAGCGTGAGAAAATTTCAACGCGACAGCAAGCTTACCGGCGCGCGCGATGACGACCTTGAAGTAGTCGACGTCACCATGGGCCATGGAGGCGGTGACCTCGGTGCCGAGCGTCAACGCGGCGGCGCTCGAAGCTGCGTCGTTGGGCTCGAAGACGTCATGGCCTGGGACGACAGTTGGACCTTCTGTATCGAGCGCGGTGCGGATCTCGCAATAGGGCGTCGCTTGGGCCCGCGCGATCTTGTCATTGAGCGTATTGCCCTGGGGGCAGGTCTCGTCCGCCGTCCAGCCCCGCCACTCTGCGGCGCGGCCGATCAAGGTCGCATGCGCCAAAAATAGCCCGTAGCCGCCGTCAGTCGCCTTAAAGACCGCCGGCTCTTTGCAGGCCTTGGATGCGTCGGAGAGGTCCACCATGGCCTTGTCGATGGCGATCTCGTACATCGCCGAGGTCGAGCTGTTCCAGCAGCAGGTCTTGGACTCGGTGTAGATGAGCTCAGCGAGCACGTAGTCTTCGAGCTTGCGATAGCGGATATCGGTCGTCTTCTGGTCGGTCCGGAAGTCCTCGGACATAACTTTGTAAAGTTTTCCGAAGGCCTCTTCACGGCGCTCACGCGCGGAGCAGCTGGCCGGATAGCGACGGAGGTGCTCACGCGCGGCGTCAATCTGGCCGAGGGCGGTCGCGCGCTTCTCTTCAGGGGTTAGCGAGCCGAGGATGCGGCGGAAGGTCTCGATGCGCGCGCCGACGGCGGCGGTGTCGCTTGCGTCGATAAAGTTTGCGCGGTCGGCCAAGGGGACGATGTTCGTCCAGCGGCCACCCGAGGACACGGGCGTACGCCAGCGCTTGAGGCCGCCACCGATCTTGGCGTAGATATCACCGTCGCTGTTCTCACCGGGGCCACCAGCGTATTCCGCCGTGAAGGCGCTCTGGCTAGACGATGCGCTCTCCCACACCGGCTGGCGACGTGGCATCGAGCCGCTAACGAGCTCGGCCGAGATGATACCGTCGGCGAGGTGCTCGACCGTCTTGGTGACGTAGACGTGACCGATGCCAACGCGCTGGTAGCGCTTGACGAGGGGGTCGCCCGCGCGGATGGCCGACGGATCGAGATTAAACGTGTTCGACGGGTCCGCCACGTTGACCGAGCCGAAGTAGCCCAGCAGCATGAACATGAAGTATCCCGTGCGCTTATTGAGGTAGAGCTCGTCAAAGTAGGCGCCGGCGCGGGCCCCTTCAAAGAGGGCCGGCTGGAAGTCATCTTGGCTGCCGCCAAGCTTGCGACCGCGGAGGCTGCTGTCCTGCGGCCAGCCCACGGTTTGCCAGGTCGCCGCGAGCTTTGAGTGGTCCTTATAGGACGTCTTGTAGTTCGGCGTCCCACCGTAGCGGCTGCCGTCGCCGTAGATGAAGCCAAAGTGACCGAGATAGATACGCTTTCCGCCGCCACTACCCTCGACATAGAAGGGCAGGGCGTACCAACTGGCGAAGGTCGCGCGCAAAAAGAGCGCGACTTCGGCGCACTCGAGGGCGACGCCCGGCAGGACCTTGCCGTAGGGGGTGGTCATTGAGAAGGTGGTGCGGCTCCACTGGCCGTCGGACTTGGGCATCGACTGGACCCAGGCGCTGAACTTTTCGTCCCAGCTGAGACCGGAATTCGCCGGCCAAGCGAGACCTGCGCGCTTGGCTTCGGTCGTAGTGATGTCCGCCCAGCGGTTGCGGACCTCCCAGACCTGGGTCGAGGAGTTGTCAAAAGACGTGGAGATTCCCGTACGACCCGAGACGCTGTCTTCTTTGGCCTCAGGCGGGGCGGCTGGATCGAACATGGCCTTGCCCGCTTCGGGGGTCTCCGGACCGATGTCCAACTCGACTGAGCCGTCGTCTACCGACTGCTCTGATCCGCCCGAGTCACACGCCGTAAAGGCGAGACTACCGAAGATAATGCTGAATCCAACGATGGCACCCACGCGCATATGGCCTCCAAATTGCGGCTTGACGCCGCCTGTTCACTGTTGGGCGCCATTTAGCTGAACGCGCAAACTGAATCAAGGAATGGTTCAGTATTATGCGCTTAACGCACCGCGTTAAAAATCGGCTCGTACCAAGAGCCGCGGAGACGAGGGTCCGTGTCGAGCCTCGATTGGATGAGGGTCCCGACCTACTCGGCGCCGGCGCCAACGAAGATCGAGATCACCTTGCCGTCTTCAAAATCAAAGAAGATCCCGCCGTAGACGCTACCGGCGACTAGCTTCGAGCCTGGCTCGGTAAAGGACGGATCGATCTCAGCCGCGTAGGCCGCGAAGACCTCGGCCGCGCTGGACCCGATCCCGAAGCCGCGCGAGGTCTTGCCGGCAAATGGGGCCTCGACTGTGAAGCGCGAGACTTTGAGGTTCTTTTCCGGGTCGAGGTAGGCCTGGACCATCACACCCTTGGTCTTCCAGATATGGTCCTGCACCTGGTCGCCCGTGGCCTCCTCTAGCCACAGCTCGCCGACCTCGTCCGGCGCGCCGAGCTTGGCGATGATTTCGGCGATCGGCATGCCCTCGGCCAAGAAACCGACATTCGTCGAGCCGAGGCGCCGCACGCGACACATCTCCTCGCCCTCTTCGGCGGTACAGGCCGCGAGCTCTGCGGCCTCTTCGGGCACTGGAGCGGTCGGGACCGACGCACAGCCGCCCGATCCGAGGAGCAAGGTGGGGATAATGAGTGGCGAGAGGAGCTTGAACATGCTGTTTCCTTTAAGGATCTGGGGAAATCGACGCCATGTTCTCACGGCACGGCGCGAGAAGCAACGGTCGCCAGCACCGCAACCTTCCAACTTTCGCCTTGAGTTACAGCGAGCCTAAGCCCCAACGGCTCCTCAAGAGGCGTGCCAATCCGCCCTGGCGCCGCACCAACACCGTCAGTGGCCCCCGACCACATCCAGCGCGTCGACCTGGTCTCGGACCGACAGCTGGTCGACGAGGGTCGCGCTGGCCTCATTGATACCGACGACCTCCACGTCCGCGCCGCCGCGCTTCAGACGCAAGACGGCCTTGTCGAGGAGCGCGATCCCCGAGATGTCCCAGACGTGCGCGTGGGTCAGATCGAAGATGATGTGGGTCGCGGTGTCCTTGAACTCGATCGCGTCTTGCAGGGCCTCGGTCGAGGCGAAGAAGAGCTGGCCGTGGATCTCATAGGTCCGCGTGCGGCCATCGGCCGACAAGATATCTTTGACCTCAAATATTTGTGAGATCTTGCGGGCGAAGAAGATGCCGCTCATCAGGACGCCTACCAAGACACCGATCGCGAGGTCATGCGTGGCCAAGACGACGGTCACGGTCGCCAACATCACCATGCTGGAGCTGCGTGGGTTCGTCCTGAGGGCCATAATCGAGCGCCAATCGAAAGTGCTGATGGACACCATCACCATGACGGCGACGAGCGCGCTCATTGGGATCTTGCTGACCCATTCGCTGAGCCCCAAGACGAGGATTAACAGGAAGAGCCCCGCCAAGAAGGTCGAGAGGCGCCCGCGGCCACCGGACTTTACGTTGATGACGCTCTGGCCGATCATCGCGCAGCCGGCCATCCCGCCGATGAAACCTGACACAATGTTACCTAACCCCTGGCCGACGCACTCGCGGTTCTTCTCGCTAGGTGTCTCGGTCATGTCATCGACGATGGTCGCCGTGAGGAGGGACTCGATGAGACCCACGGCCGCCACGGCCGCCGAGTAAGGTAAGATGATCATAAACGTTTCCCACGTCAGCGGGATGTCGGGGAAGAGGAAGCTGGGCAGATCGGTCGGCATCGCGCCCATATCGCCGACGGTGCGCACATCGAGCTCGAGGCCGATGGCCAAGGCGGTGATGACGACGATGCAGACAAGGGGCGACGGGATGACGGTCGTCACGCGCGGCAGGCCGTAGATGATGGCGAGACCTCCAAGGACGAGACCCCAGGTCAGCGGCGAGAAGGGCCAGAGCTCAGGTAGCTGCGCGAGAAAGATGAGGATCGCCAAGGCGTTGACGAAGCCGGTGATGACCGAGCGCGACACGAAGCGCATGAGGCTTCCGAGCTTCAGCGCCCCCGCCGCGATCTGGATGACGCCCGCGAGGATCGTCGCCGCGAAGAGAAACTGCAGCCCGTGGTCCTTGACGAGGGTCACGAGCACGACGGCGGTCGCGGCGGTCGCGGCGGAGATCATGCCGGGGCGTCCGCCGGTGATGGCCGCGACCATCGCGATCGCGAAGGAGGCGTAGAGACCGACCTTGGGATCGACGCCGAGGATCAGCGAGAACGCGATCGCTTCGGGGATGAGCGCGAGGGCGACGACGAGGCCTGACAAAATGTCACCCTTGACGTTTCCGAGCCACTCGCCGCGTAAGCGTTTCCCGCGTGAGAGATTTTTTTCACTTGAGCTCAAAGCTATTCCGGGGCCGAGGGAGACCGCGTGGCGCCGGAAGCCTGCCCAATTCTTGGTCAAAACTCACGGCGAGGGGCGGACGTGCGGACGCGCATCGCAGACCACACGGGCGCGGCTTTTACGCGGCAGCCCGAAGACAGGCAAGGGTTTTCAGGCCTTCTGGCCGCCGCGCCGCGCGGGACCGATAGACGCCTCGTGGGCGACGATCCACGCCTCGGCCGTCATGCGCGTCGCGAGTCTTCCGACATAGCCTCTGAACGCGTCCCATGTCCGTTGACGTCTACGGGGCCCAGAGCCCGGTCAAGAGGTCTCCGAACCGCGCCGCCCAGGCCTCCTCGTTGTGGCCCGCGCCTTCGTACTCGCGATAGATCAGCTCGGTCCCGAGCTCCCAGCCGCGTGAGACTAACGCATCACGCAGGGCGCGCGTGTTGTTCACGGTGGTCGTGCCGTCACCCTCGGCGGTGCCGGTGTCGAGCCAGATCCGGGCGTCTGAGGGACCATCATAGGCCGCGACAAAGTCCAAGATCTCGCGGTTATCCCACCAGACGGACGGCGAGACCACCCCGAGACGCCCAAAGACCTCCGGATAGCTGAGGCCAAGCCACATCGTCGCGAGCCCACCCAGCGAGGACCCCACGAGCCCGGTCGAGCCAGCGTCTGTCTTGGTGCGGTAGTGTCCGTGAATCAGCGGCAAGACCTCATCGACGAGGAAACGCCCGTAGGCTTCGGCCCCACCACCGCCATAGGTCGCGTCCTGCCAAGGTGTGTACTCCCAGTTGCGCCCAGAAGTATTTGCGACTGCAACGGCTATCACGGGCCCGATCGCGCCAGCCGCGATGCGCCCGCCGAGCGCCTCGTCGGCACCCCACTCAACGCCCGAGAAGGACGAACCGGCGTCCATCGTGTTCTGGCCGTCGTGCAGGATCATGAGCGGATAGCGAGAGCCAGACGAGTCGCGGTAGCCGGCAGGGAGCCACACGACCAAGTCGCGAGCGTTGTCGAGCTCGGTCGAGTTTACTCCGCGTAGCACCCGCACATCTCCGGTGTAAGTTCCGGTGCCCTGAAGCGCGAGGTCCGCCCAAGCCGCGACCTGAATCTCGACACGCTCTAGACCGCCGCCGAGGTCCGCGCGGCGGTCCTCGATCTCGCTGAAATCCGCATTCTTTTCAACTGAATACCACGACCCGCGGGTCACCTTGAAGGCGACCGAGCGCCGGCCGGCGATGTCGACGACCGCGGCATAGGTCCCCTGGCGCGCAGGAACTAGCGCCACCCCGCGTCCATCCCAATCTCCAAGCTCAGGGGCCCCGCCGGAGACGAAGAGCCCCTCGTCGCTAGGGGTCCGCGCGGGTGCCCTCACGACAAACGCGAGGGCGAACTCGGATGCCCCTTCGGCCGGCCCCCACCGCGCGACCCGATCGCTGAGACTGAAGCTGGTCGAATCTTCGGCGACCATCAGAGTCTGCGCGCCGATTGGCTTGCCCTCGAGGTCCAAAGCGACAAGGGACGTGTCGCCGCGCGTGAGCTCCAGATGCCAGGTCGTCGTGAAGGGCCCATTGAATTCAAATGTTGCAGCACAAACTGTTGTCGCGACACCGCAGTCCAGCGTGAGGGGCGCCGGATGGCCTGTGACCAGGAGTCTCACGGTGGCATCGGCCGGAGTCTCAACCGGGATAACTGCGCTGAAGGCGACCGAGACGGCCCCGGGGATCCCCGTCTCCGGGCCGACTTGATCGACGCCGGCCGCGGTCTCAAAGACCTGAATAGTCTCAGGAACATCCAAGCCCGAGACGTCACCCCCGTGCGCATCCGCGAGCACGACATCCGCCGAGACCCGCGGCGACTCAGCGCCGCACGCGGCGGGCCCTGCGGCCGCGAAGAGTCCAATGAAACCAAGGTGTAACGTGCGACGAGCGAACAAATAGGGGCGATTCATTCCCCGAGACTGCCACAGGGCCAGACCCGATGCGAGCGACTCCGCAGAGCGGCCATCGCTCGCACCAGCGGCCACATCAGATCGAGCAGTCGATCCACGCGATAAACGCGCTGCGGTTGATGTCGGCCTCGGTGCAGGGCTCACCGCCCCGGCTGCGCTTCCACTCGCAGAACTCCGCGTTGAGCTGCGCGAACTCCTCGCCAAGCCACAAGAGCCCGACCTGCTTACGAATATCCGGATCGTTGAACTTGGTCTCGAGGTGGCCGAGGACGCCATTCGCGCGCGACTCCGACAGGACTCGGTTCATCTCGGTGGCGCCCTCGGGCGAGGCACGCGCGACCACGAAGAAGAAGCTGGCGCCGCGGCGATCGGCCCAGGCGGCGTCGACGAGGGCCGTCCCTGCGGGGTCCAGCTCGGCGCTGGCCATGTCGAATTGGAGAATCGAGACGCGCTCTTTCAACGGCAAGAAGAGCGCGTTGAAGTCGGCATCCGACAGCTCGACGACCTTCTGCGCGTCAGCCGGGCGGCAGCCGCGATCGTCGCCACCAAGCAGGCCGCAAGCGCCCGCCACGCGCCGGACGATCTTCTTGAGGCTCACGTTGCAATAGGACTCTTCGGCCATCGTCGCGGTGGCGACGGCGCTGGGGTCGTTGTGCCAGACGGCCAGCTCGGTCGAAGCCGACCCAAGCCAAGAAGAAAGGAGCACCGCCGGTACCACCAGACCTGCTGCCCAAGGACCGACGGACGATGCGACGTGTTTGATGCTCATGGGTTTGCCTCCACCGCGCCCGGGGCCGCGACCGGGGGCGCCTCTAACCATTTGTTCAGCACATACTCAAGACCCAGATCGCTGTCCTCGTCGCAGAGGCGACGCCCATCCACAAAGAGCTGTGGGGTCTGGACAGGGAGGGCGTTCTTCACGGCGAAGCGCATACTCTTATTGAGCTTTGCGCGCGCATCGGCGGTGCCCACGCAGGACGCCGTCTCGGGAAAGGCCGCGACGAGCTCTTTGCGGAGGGCGGGCTCGTCGTTTTTCCCAAGCTCGGTCAGGCGCTCTTGGTCGGCGAAGGCCCACGCCAAGATGCGCGGCGCGGCGTCGGGCGAGCAGAGCATCGCCTCGCTGACGGCACAGGCGCCAGGGTGGGGCGAGTCCTTGACCATCCAGTTGCACTTGGCGTCGAGGGGAAAGAGCAACATGCGCAGGTCCACGCGGTCGTAAAAGCCGCTCGCGTGAAAGCGCTGGTCGAAGGTGCGGCACGCCGGGCAGAGGGGATCCAAGACCGCGATGGCGCTGGGCCGAGGCGCGGAGGAGACCGGCAGCGTGCTTGGGTTTGGATGCAAGAGCACCCCCGCGTCGTCCCGCGAGTCGGTCAAAAAGCCGCAGCCTTCCATCGTCGGGCGCGGATCGGGCACCGAGAACGCATAGATTGCCACGAGGAGCAGCACGATCCCGGTGCCGAGGCCGGCGTGCAGCGCCCAGTAGCCGACCCAACCCGACTCGGGCCGCGGGGTCTTCGGGGCACGCAGCCACGCGCCGAGGCCGGCGACGAGGAGCAGCCCAGACGCCGTATAGATAGCGATACAGACCTGGCAGAAGGTACCGAGCTTGGTCCCGGCGATGACCGCGTAGATGACGCTGGTCGCGACCGGAATGAGAGAGGCCACCACGAGCAACAACCCCGCGCGGCGCAAGTTGCTGGGGCGGAGGAGCTGCTTGAGCGAGAAGGCCGCGAAGAACGAAAAGACGCCCATCGCGAGCAGGCTCACGGGCAGCCCGCCCCACAGCGAGGTCCGGAAAAACGAGCTATAGACCGAGTACATCGCGCTCTTGCAGCCCGAGGCGCCAACCACCGCCGCGCCGGCCGGCAAGATCGAGCACTGCACCGCGTGGGTCTGCCCGTCGAGGTGCGTCACAAAGTCGCTAGTCGAGGTCCCTGCGGCAAAGACCCCAAAGAGGGCCGCGACGAGGGCCAGCATCCACCAACCTCGAAGCGTCCGTGGGCGCTGTCGGGGGGCGCCGGCGGCCTCGCCCTCGGTCCAGTTTAAGGTCATCGCCCCTTCTTCGTCAGCCCTAGGTTCAGCCATCACGTACCTCCGGTCGCGCCTTCAAGGCACACCATCGGGCCCCCATACATGAAACGATTGGACTTGATTTCAATAAATCGCCGGCCCTACATCGAATTTACAAAGACGCCGCCGTGCCGTAACAAAAAGCTACATGGCCACCTATCCTCACCCCAAAAAACTAGGAAAACCGTGTCCAACCAAATACTTCCTCGGGTCGTCCGGACCCCCGGCGCGGTCCTCATGGGCCTCGGCTCGATCCTCGGCACCGGGATCTTCGTCTCGATTGGCCTCGCCGCAGAGGCCGCCGGCTCCCTCGCGCTGCTCGCCGTCGGGCTGGCCGCGATCGTCGCGACGTTCAATGGCCTCTCGAGCGCCTCCCTCGCGGCGAACCACCCCGTCAGCGGCGGCACCTACGAGTACGGCTATCACTATCTAAACCCGACCTTCGGGTTCATCGCCGGCTGGATGTTTCTGGCCGCCAAGAGCGCCTCCGCCGCGACCGCCGCCCTCGCTATCGTGGGGTACGCCGCGCGGATTCTGGCGCCCGACAGCGGCGTCGAGACCGCCCTGCCGTGGATCGCCCTCGGCGTCGTCGCCGCGATGACCCTGCTGGTCGCCTCGGGGCTCAAGCGCACCAACACCGCCAACACCGTCATCGTCAGCCTGACCATCGCCGCCCTCCTGACGCTGATCGCCGCTGGCGCTGTCTATCTATTTGGTACTGAATATATTTCGCCCGGCCCAAGCTCTGAATCCCCCGGCATGCTGGGCCTCTTTGAGGCGACCGCGCTCATGTTCGTGGCCTACACAGGCTATGGCCGCATCGCGACGCTCGGCGAGGAGATCCATGAGCCCCGGCGCTCGATCCCCCGCGCGATCATCATCACGTTACTTGTCGCGTGCTTACTAACGGTGTCCGTCGCGGCTGTGTCCCTTGGGACCCTCGGCGCGGACGGGCTGGCGGCGGCGACCCGCGATGATGCGGCCCCACTCATTGCAGTCGCAAATAAAATCGACTCGCCCGCGGTCGCGCTGCTGATCGCCATCGGCGCCTTCACCGCGATGATTGGGGTGCTGGTCAACCTCCTCCTAGGCCTCTCGCGGGTCGTGCTCGCGATGGCACGGCGCGGGGATCTGCCAGGCCCCTTGGCGCAGATCGATGCCGGTTCACCAAGACGCGCTGTCTATCTCGTCGGCGCCCTCATCGGGGGCCTGGCCCTCATCGGCAGCGTCAAGACCACGTGGACCTTCAGCGCCTTTACGGTCCTCATCTACTACGCGATCACCAACCTCGCCGCTCTCCGTATCGCCGCGGCCGACCGCCTCTTTCCGCGCATCGTGCCTCTCTTGGGGCTTATCAGCTGTCTGTCGCTGGCCTTCTTCGTCGACGCGACCGTCTGGGGCACCGGGCTCGGGCTTATCGCCGTGGGCCTCGTGTGGCAATGGGTCGCCCGACACTTGAGAACCAAGGACAACGGCTAACCGCGGGCGCACCCCTTCCGCTCTTGGCGACCAACACGCCAACCTTCTTGACGCCTACACCTTCGGCCCAGCATGCTCCCGCCATGATTCGACCCCAAAATCCCCGCAGGACCGCGTGACTGAACGCGCTCCTCGGTCGCGCTTCCGCACCGTCGGCTTGGCCCTCGTCGCCATCCCGACCGCCGTCGCGTTGATTCGGACGGCCACCGCTACCTCCGCGCCCCTGCCCGCTCGCGCCGAGGCGACCGTCGCTGTGCGCGTGGCTACCCGCATCGCCCAGGCCGAGGACAGCCAGCGCGCCAACGCCCGTCGCAACTTCCCCGGCGACGCGTGGTCCGCCGACGACGACTTCCATAACCAAGAGCGCCGCCTCGCGCACGCCCTGGCCGGCCAGTACAAGTTGGGGATCGCCGACGTCTTTCACATCATCGACGCCGACATCCGCGCCCACCGCGTCGAGGGCCGCAAGAGCAACGCCGCCCCCTGTAAACCCCGCCCCTTCTACGATTGAGCCCCGCCTTGCATCCCCTGCCCCACCACCTACCCCACATCAGTCTCCTCGACCGCCTGGGTCGCAGCCTCACGCTGCGCCTCTTCTGGTTTTCACTCTTCTCGTTGATCGCCCTCTGGGTGGCCCTCGGCAATAGCGCTAGCCTAAACCTCTTTCAGGACGCCCAGTTCCTGATGGGCTACGAGGAGCACGCGGTCCGCACGGTCAGGGACCACTGGCAGATGCCCCTGTGGGACCCTTGGTCCTGCGGCGGGCAATACAGCCTCGGTAACCCGCAGACGCGCATGACCTCGCCCTTCTTTTTGCTCTCGCTTATACTTGGAGCACCAAGGGCAGCCCCCTTCATCGTCTTTATCTGCATGGTCCTCGGCGCCGAGGGCTTCTTTCGTTACGCGCGCTTACGCACCCCCGCCCCCGGCCTCATCGCCCTCGTCGCGCCGGCCTTTGTACTCAACGGGTTTCTGTCGACCTGCTACGCCCTTGGCTGGATCCACTTCTTCGGCTTCGCCTTCCTGCCCTGGGTCCTCTACGGGGTTCACCTCGCGATGCGCGGCCACCTCCGCGGGCACGTCATCGCCGGCATCACCATCGGCGTGACCATCGGCTTTGGCGGTAACTACGCGACGGTCTTCGCCTTCTTCTTCGGCGCCATCGAGGCCCTCTTCGCCCTGCCCCGCGGCCCTGACGCCCGCTCGCGCGCCGCCTGGGGGCGCTTTCTGGCCCGCGGCGCCGCCCTCGGGGTGATCCTCTTGGCCTGCACGGCCTACCGCACCTACCCGGTCCTGACCGAGCTCGCCCGTAGCCCCCGGGTCATGGCCGGCAGCCCCTCACATTCCCTTGGTTTCCTTGGTGAAATGTCCTTCGTCTTCCCGAACACCCAGCCCGTCACCGATCTGCCCGGCCGCTACTACATGGGCCTCGCCATCCTCTCGGTGTTGGCCATTATCGGCCTCTTCCGCCGCCGCATGTGGTCGCGCGGCTTCCTAGTCGTCGGCATCGTCCTCGCCGCGACCGGCTACCACTTCGGTACCGGCCCCTTCGTGTGGCTACGCGAGCTCCCAATCTTCAACGTCCTCCGCTACCCCGAGCGCTTCCTCTACGTCGCGGCCCTCTTCTATCATGAGTTGGTTATCAGCGGATTTCTCGTCCTGACCCGCCTCGCGCGCCGTATTCCGAAGCCTCGGCTCGCTCTCGCGGTCGTCCCGGCGATTGTGCTTATCACCCTAACCTCACACGCCTTTCAGACCGTCAGCTTCGTGCGCATGACGGCCGGCATCAGCACCACCCCGCTGCCAGCCGAGATCGAGCGCCCCTTCGCGCTGGCCCGCGGCAACCGCTGGGTCATGAGCCTCTTCGCCTATGAAAGCCGCGGGTCCATCTCGTGCGGTGAGGCCTACCCTGTCGTCATGTCACCCCTATTGCGGGGCGATCTGCCCTCCGAGGTCTACCTCGCGAATCCCGAGGCCGGCAGCGCAGAACGGACCCACTGGAGCCCCAACAAGCTCGGAATTCATGTGGAACTCAAAGAACCCACACGCTTGCTAGTCAACCAAAACTACCACCCCGGCTGGCACAGCGACATCGGCGAGGTCGTCTCCAACCAGCGCCTCTTGGCGGTCGACCTGCCCGCGGGCGCCCACGACCTCACGCTCTCATTCTTGCCCAAGACAGCCGTCGTCGGCCTCGCGACAAGCCTGGCGACTGTCCTGGGCTTCTGCCTCATCGGTCTCTACCGCCGCCGCACCGGCTCGAACCCGCGCGAGCTCCCGGCCCTCGCGGTGCTGGCCGTTATCCCCTTGTTCGGCGGCGCCGCCGGCTGGGTCATGGCCCCGCACGAGGCTCGCGAAGCCCCTATCGTCTTCAACCCGGACGGCACAGATCTCCTCGTGGACGCGGTCCCACCCGAGGCCACCCCCGTCAACGCGGTCTTCGGCGACACGGTCGAGCTCGTCGCCTCGCGCTTTGGGACGCCAGACGCCGAAGGCAACCTGCCCGGCGAGCTGTGGTTCCGCATCACCGGCCCCGTGCCACGCGCCATCGGCGTCTTCGTGCACGTCTTCGATGGGGATCGACGCATCGCCCAGGGCGACCGCGAGGTCATCGGCGGCACCTACTTCTTCGCGAACGCCCCGAAAGATCAGCTGATTCGCCACGCCTTCGCTATCAAGACGGGCCCCGCACCGACGCCGATGACCTGGCGCGTCGACGCAGGCCTCTACCAAGTCTACGGCGACCAGAGCCGCGTCCCCGTCACACAGGTTCCGGACGCAAGGCGCGGTCCTGACAACCGCGTCATCGTGCGCCCCTAAAAGAGACGGCGGCCTCTGTGGGCCGCCGTTCTCATAATCCAACCAAGGGGCTTAGCCGCGCTGGCCGACGCCCTTGTCGAAGTGCACGTCCATCTGTGGGAAGGGGATCCCGATGCCGGCCTTGTCGAGGGCCTTCTTCGTTAATAGGACAGTCGCCTGCCGCACCGCGAAGTACTGCTTGGGGTCCGCGTAGATGCGGACCTCCCAGTCGATCGAGCTGCCGCCAAGCTCGGCGAGGTAGACCTCGGGCGCCCGGTCGAGGGCCCGCCCTGGGACGGTCAACGCGGCGGCCTCAAGGACGAGGCGCACCTCATCGAGGTCAGCGGAGTATTCGGTGCCCACTGGCACGTCGACGCGGCGGACATCGTGATGGCTCATATTGACAATCGTCGCGCCGAAAATGGACCCGTTGGGGACGATGACGCGGCGATTATCAAGCGTGTCAAGTTCAGTTGCAAAGATACCCATGGCGCGTACGGTCCCCACGGCGCCGCCCACTTCGACAAAATCATCAACCTTGAAGGGCCGGAAGAGGATCAACATGATACCCGCAGCGAAATTCGAGAGACTGCCCTGAAAGGCGAGGCCAATCGCCAAGGCGGCACCACCCAAGATCGCCGCGAAGCTGGCCGTTTGAACGTCAAAGATCCCAAGGCAGAGGACAATCGTCAGGATTAAGATGGCGGTGCCGACCATCTGAGAAAAGAAGCGAGCGAGGGTCAGGTCAAAATCGCGCTTCTCAAGACGCTTCAGCATGCTGTGCTGGAGCCGGCTCGCTATCCATCGTCCCACGACGAAGAGGGCGATGACGCCGAGAACCCTGAGCCCGTAGTTGATAATTTCGGGCAGGAGGCGCTCGAAGGTGTTCGCGGCCTCTGAGATTTTTTCATTCATGTCGTGTGCTCCATATCGCAGACGCCCGCTAGGTAGGCGTTACTCGTGTGACTTCAAATGGCACGAGAGGCGCAACTGGAGGCCGGCACGCCGCAAGGCCAAAGCTCTCGGACATTTGGTCAAAACCTATGGGTCTGGGCGGTCTTCGTCAAACCCGAAGTTCGACGCGGAACGAGAGACCTCACCGGAACCCGTTAGAACACATGATGTCTTCTCGCCAGCGCTGTAAACTTCACACAAAGGGCGCCGGCCCAGCGTTGCCCCCTTCTCTGGTCGCCTCGCGGAACCTATGATGCCCGCTTGAATCCAAGTCCCCATAGCTCAGAGCCCGGCACGCCAGCCACGTCCCCCTTCCAGCGCCACGGCTTTCAGAACACCCTCGCGTCCACAAGAAGGGCCCTCGGCCTCGTGTGGAGCACGAACCGCCAGCTGACCCTCGTCCTCGCGATCGGCACCCTCTTCTCGGGACTCCTGCCCGCCGGCATCGCCTGGGTCGGTAAAGAGCTCATCGACGCGATTCTGGTCGCATCCCGCACGACCCACGACACCGCCGAGGTCTTGCCGTGGCTCATAGTCGAGCTTGGGCTCGTCATCGCTCTCGCCGCGAACCAGCGCCTGCTGACGATGACGAAGGCTCTCTTGCGCGCCCAGCTGGGTCACCGCGTCAACGTCCTCATCCTCGAAAAGGCCCTCCAGCTCGAGCTCATCCACTTCGAGGACTCCGAGCTCTACGACCGCATGACGCGCGCCCGCCGTGAGGCCTCGTCGCGACCTCTCGGCCTCGTGACGAAGACCTTCGACATATTTCAGCACCTACTATCTCTGGCGAGCTACGCCTTTCTCTTGGCAGATTTCTCCCTCTGGGCCGTGCTCATCCTCGTCGTCGCGGGCCTGCCGGCCTTCTTCTCCGAGGCCCGCTTCGCCCGCGACGCGTTCCGCCTCTTTAACTGGCGCACCCCCGAGACCCGCGAGCAGGCCTACCTCGAGACGGTCATCGCCCGCGAAGACCACGTCAAAGAGGTCAAGCTCTTCGGCCTCGGCCGGCCGCTCTTGGACCGCTACATCGCTATTTTCAAAAAGCTCTATACCGAGGACCGGTCTCTCACCATCCGCCGCGGCATGTGGGCGCTGGCCCTCGGGGTCATGGCCACCCTCGCCTTTTATGGCGCCTACATCTGGGTGGCCTTGTCCGCGGTCGCGGGCGCGGTCAGCCTCGGCGCCATGACGATGTATCTTGTGGTATTCAAACAAGGTCAAAGCACGCTGTCTTCACTCCTCGCCGCTATCGGCGGGCTCTACGAGGATAACCTCTACCTGACCAGCCTCTACGAGCTGCTCGATGAACCCGTCCCGCCCCCACCCGGAACGGCGGATGACGACGGCCCAAAACCGAAAGATGGCCTGCGCTTCGAGGATGTCTCTTTTGCCTATCCGGGTGCCACGACGCCCGCCCTCGACAAGGTCAGCTTCCATCTGCCGCCTGGCAGCAAGCTCGCGATCGTCGGCGAGAACGGCAGCGGCAAGACCACCCTCGTCAAGCTCTTGGCCCGCTTTTACAACCCCAGCGGCGGCCGCATTACCTATAACGGTCGCGACCTTACCGAGTGGGATCCGGACGCCTATCGCCGCCGCATCGGCGTCATCTTTCAGGACTTCGCGCGCTACCAGATGAAGGTCGGCGAGAACATCGGCGCGGGAGACAGCGCGGGTTTCGACGATCCTGTGCGGTGGGCCGAGGCCGCCGAGAAGGGCCTCGCCGCACCGTTCATCAACGAGATGCCGAAGGGCTACGCGACCCAGCTCGGCCGCTGGTTTCGCGACGGACGCGAGCTGTCCCTCGGCCAATGGCAAAAGATCGCGCTCTCGCGAGCCTTCATGCGCAAAGACGCTGACATTCTGGTCTTGGACGAGCCGACGGCCTCTATGGACGCCGGCGCCGAGATCCAGGTCTTCGAGCGCTTCCGAGAGCTGACAAAAGACCAGATCGCCATCGTCATCTCGCACCGCTTCTCGACCGTGCGCATGGCGGACCAGATCATTGTCCTCGACCACGGCAAGATCGAAGAGGCTGGCACCCACGAGTCCCTCGTCGCGGCGGGCGGGCGCTATGCGACACTCTTTGAGCTGCAAGCAGCTGGCTACCGCTGAGACCGCCCGGGGCGGCACCGACTAAAGCGTAAAGACCAGGTAAGTCAGCAGCTTAAGCATGTCCTCGGTCGCCTGGACGTCGTTGTGGAAGTTCGTGTAGATGACACGGCCGGCCCCGTTTGCTGGCACGTGCGAGAGCACTAGGGGCACGTTCTCGGTGATGAAGTCCGTGCCGAAGCCAAGGTTCGCAGGGAAGGTCGCGATGACGTGGGCGAACGCCGTGCCAGCCTTCTCGGGCGCGATCTGCGGACCCGAATCAAAGGTCACGGGCAGGGTCGTCCGCCCCAAATAGCCCGCCAGTTGCCCATCAAGGACGCGCTCTGTGACGGTGACGCCCGACGGGATCAGCTGAGGGCTGCGCGGGGTGTACATATCCAAGACGTCGTCGCTGCGCTGGAACTCGACCGCGTCCGGGAAGGCCCATTCCCCGTAGGTCCAAGCGTAGTCCGACATGTAGAGGGACCCGCCGCCGAGGACAAAGTCGCGCACGTTGGCCATGACCTCGGGGTGATCTTTGGGCATCCCGCCGTGGGTATGACCGCAGTTGGCGAAGATCACATCATAGGTGGCCATCAGCTCGGGGTCCGAGAGCAGCGCGACGATCTCGCCCTCGGCGCCAACCCCGTCGTCGGTGTAGAGGTCATAGTCTAGGCCAAGACGTAGCAACAGCAACTGGATCTCGTCCCAGGTCCCCTTGAGCACAGCGAGTTTCGCGGCCTGTTTCAAAAAACAGCCCTTGTTCGCCCCTGTCGCGAGGTTGGTCGTCTGCCCGGAAGCTACTTGGACCTCAAATGTTCTCGCGAAGCTCCCGCTGCGGATCTCGACGGTGTGCGTTCCGCAAGGCACCGACCCGATCGTGTAGGTGCCGTCGGCCGCCGAGCGCGCAGTGACTTCAAAGGGTTGTCCGTCGCACCCGGTGCCGCGGACCGTGGCCGTGGCCCCGGCGATCGCCGCCGCTTCGCTTGGCGCGCAGGCCTTGCCGACGAGGCTACCGGCGCCGCACGGGTCACAGGCGGGTCCCGTCGGGCCGACATCACCCGCGATTGTCTCTAGGTCCGAGGTATCGGGCGGCAGAATCGTGTCGTCGGCGAGTCCGTCGGACCCTGCCGTGACGTCGCCTGGTTCGGCGCAGGTCGCCTCGCCCCAGCAATCCTGGTCTTGGCAGTCGATGAAGCCATCGCCGTCGTTGTCTTTTTGGTCGGCGCACAAGGCGGACCCGATCTCCACGCCACCGCCCGCGCCTTCGTCGGTGCAGGCGAAGGCAAGGAGAGGCAAGGCGATGACGATGGCGACAGGCCAGCGAGTAAATAGACACATGGGGCACATCCCGTCTCGAGGAAGGTCGAGGCCTTACGACGCCTCGGGAGCCGATGCAAACGCGAGCACCGATGTGCGTGTGACACGCAGTACCGATCGGCCCAAACCCCGCCCGCGCCTTCCCTTCCGGCGGGGACCGCCGTTTTAGCATGTTGACCGGGTGTCGGGCGCACGCATCCACCCACGCAGGCTGGCGCCTACGCTGACAGTGCAG
>Ga0209702_10003151_pt1 | contig 26597 bp, 22 predicted proteins | sample FRY01_FD_187210 | JGI IMG/M metagenome (GOLD analysis project Ga0209702, IMG submission 187210) | Freshwater microbial communities from Lake Fryxell liftoff mats and glacier meltwater in Antarctica - FRY-01 (SPAdes) (version 2) | ecosystem: Environmental > Aquatic > Freshwater > Ice > Glacier... | reverse complement strand
GAGTCGCAGTGCGTACGATTCCCGACGCCATGTGCGATTCGAGTAGGCCGCGCAGCGCCCATAACTCCTCGACTTCGTCGGGGCTAAACACTGAAACGTGCACGTGCCCATTCTTGCCAAAGGTGACGAGCCCTTCGGCAGCGAGTGTGTACAAGGCCTCGCGCACGGGAATCCGACTGACCCCCATCGCCTCGGCAATCGATGCCTGAATCAACGGCTTTCCCGGCTCGAGCAGACCCAACCGAATACTCTCACGCAGGAGATCGGCGATCGGCGGATGCGCACTGTTTCTGCCCTGATTCAACTTCACTCCTATGCCGCGAACACGTACCGGTTATTGTCGATTATTATCCACTCGCATTCAAGTGTATACATTGGGCTCATTCGGAGTCTAGGGGAGTTCGCGCGAAGCGCATCGCAGTAAACGTCCGGGCACGCATTCCCTGGCGGAGTTTTCCGGCCATTGGTACGATCCGACCACTGCGCGCGTGCGCGCCTGAACCTTCCCGAGGAGGACCCAATGAGCATCACTCCCTTCGAGGCTCTGCACTGGCACCTGAACCCCGGGAGCACCGCACTCGTCGTGATCGACCCCCAGAACGACTTCCTCCACGCCAGCGGCTGGTATGCAGAGAAGAGCATCGACATCACGCACATGCAGCGCTCGATCGAGCCGACGCGCCGTCTCGTCGAGGCGTGCCACGCCGCCGACGTCCCGGTAATCTGGACCCGTCACGGCTCGCATGACGCCCGCGACGCAGGTACGTTCCACGAGCTCCGGCCGTTCCTCCGCGACGGCGGCCTGCGCATCGGCACCTGGGGCTACGAGATCCTCGACGGTCTCGACTACCAGGAGCGCGATTGGATCATCGAGAAGCAGCGTCTGAGCGCATTCTTCCAGACAAACCTCGAGATCGTCCTGCGCGGGCTTCACGCTGACACCGTCCTAATCTGCGGCGTGCTCACCAACCAATGCGTCGCCGCGACGTCGAAGGATGCGACGTTCCGCGACTTCCGACCGATCGTCGTCGAGGAGGCGACGGGCACCACGTTTCCCCACCTCCACGAGCCCGCCATCGAGATGATGAAAGTCGGCTGGGCGCAGGTCTCGCAGCTCGACGACGTGCTGGCGGAGCTCGCCGCATTCCCGGTGGCGGCCCGATGATCCTCGGAGCGCAGTTCCTCCCTGAGCGCTGCGACGAATTCCTCGCGTCCGTCCGCTCCGCCGACGCTGCCGGCTACGCACGCGCATGGCTCGTCGATGGTCAGATGCTCTGGCAGGACATCTACGTCTACATGACACTCGGCCTCGAACAGACGGCGACGCTGGCCTTCGGCGCGGCCGTCACGAACCCGTACACACGACACTTCACGGTCACGGCCAGCGCCACCGCGACGCTTGAGGACCGCTACCCAGGGCGCATGCTGCTCGGACTCGGCCGCGGCGACAACGCGGTGCGGACGATCGGCCTGAAGCCGGTGCCCACCAAGACTCTCTACGCGACTGTGCCACGGATAGCGGCACTGATGCGCGGCGAAGAGATCGATTTCGACGGAACGCCGATCCGCATCCGTTGGGCGTCGCACGATGTGCCGATCATGCTCGCGGCTACCGGCCCGAAGAACCTTCGGGCCGCCGGCGCCCTCGCGGACATCGTGATGATGTACGTGGGCGTGCATCCCGACGCCGTGCGCTGGGGTATCGAGCAGGTGCGCATCGGGGCTGAGGAGGCCGGCAAGAATCCCGACGACGTCGAAATCGCGCTTCTGACCGCCATGTGGTTAGACGAGGACCAGGAGCGAGCGTGGCAGGAGTGCCGTTGGTCGCCCGCAGCGTGTGCGAATCACATTGCCGATGTGATCGCGCGGAACCCGGCGCACGGCATGCCCGACGTGATGACGCGCGTCGTCGAAAAGCGCGACCAGTACGACTACTACGCCGGGCATCTCGACTCGCACGCCGATCACACGGAGTACCTGACCGGGGATCTTGTCGATGACTTCGCGCTCGCAGGCACCGTGGAGAAGATTCTCGAGCGCCTCGCCGACCTCGCCGACCTCGGTGTCCACGAGGTGTCATGCGCCTACCTGAACGGCCAGATCGACCAGATGGAGCGCGTCGGGCGCGAGATCATCCCACGCCTTCCGGCGTAGCCCGTAAAGCAATCGGTCTCCAAGGGTGCGTCCAAGCGGATCCTCGAGGATTTCGTGATGGGGGGCGGATGCCACAACCGCGCGGATGTGAGATCCGCCCCCACACACAACCACGCCTGACAGACGGTTTGAGGGGGGGCGGATCTCACATCCGCGCGGTTGTGGCATCCGCCCCCCATCACGAAATCCTCCAACGTCAACCGTCTCGCAGGCTCATAGGCAGAACACCTAGTCCGAAATCCCCGTACGTCGACACCGACCAGATCATGCAGATTCCCTCGTCTACACTTTGCGATTCCCTTACAGCGCCTAGATCGAATAGTCGCCAGCCATAGGGACAGCAGAAATGGAGTTCACGTGAAACGCATTGGAGTAGACGTCGGCGGCACCTTCACCGACCTAATCCTCGTCGACGAGGACGCCGGCAAGATCACCGTCGACAAGATTCCCTCGACTCCCGACGATCCCGCCCGCGGCGTGGTTGAGGGCGTCACCCGTCTCTGCCAGAAAGCTGGCGTGGAGTTGTCCGAGGTTGACAACCTGCTCCACGGCACCACCGTCGCCACCAACATCGCGCTGACCCACCAGGGTGCAGAAGTCGGAATGATCACGACCGAGGGCTTCCGCGACATCCTCCACATCGCCCGCCACAAGAAGCCCCTCAACTTCTCGCTCCAGCAAGACCTGCCGTGGCAGGCGCGACCGCTGATCAAGCGCCGCCATCGCCGCGTCGTCGCCGAGCGAGTGACCGCCCCGCACGGCGAGATCGTGACGCCGCTCGACGAGGAGGCTGTCCGCCGCGAGGTACGCCTGCTCAAGCAGGCCGGCGTCGAGGCAATCGCCGTCTGCTTCCTGCACTCGTACCTCAACGACACGCATGAGCAGCGCGTTGCCGCGATCATCGAAGAGGAGTTTCCCGAGGCGTACCGCTCGATCTCGAGCGAGGTGATCCCGCTCTACCGCGAGTACGAGCGCTTTTCGACCGTCGCCCTCAACGCTTTTGTTGGACCCAAGGTATCGACCTACGTCGAGCGTTTCGCCACAGCCATGCATGGCGCGGGCTTTAAGCACGGCATCCAGTTTATGCAGTCGTCAGGTGGTATGGCCACCGTCGAATCGATTTCGAAGCGCCCCGTCAACCTGCTGATGTCCGGCCCAGTCGCCGGTCTGATCGGCGGCATCTGGGCGGGCAAGATGGCCGGCTACGACTCGGTCATCACGCTCGACATCGGCGGCACCTCCGCAGACGTTGGCGTTGCCGCGGGCGGCCAGGTGCGCATGCGTCACCTGCTCGACACGAAGGTCGGCGACTACCAGGCGATGGTGCCGATGGTTGACATCGACACGATTGGTGCGGGTGGCGGTTCGATTGCGTACGTCGACGACGGGGGCGTCTTCCGTGTCGGCCCACAGTCGGCCGGCGCCGACCCTGGCCCTGCCTGTTACGGCCGCGGCGGGCTCCAGCCCACCTCGACCGACGCACAGGTTTTCCTCGGTCGGCTGCGCCCCGAGCGCGGTCTCGTAGGTGGCGATCTCGCCCTCAAGCCCGACCTGGCACGTGGTGTAATCGAAGCGCTGGGCAAGGAACTCGAGATGTCACCCGAGGACGCTGCTCTCGGCGCCCTCCAGATCCAGAAGTTCGGCATGACGCAGAACATCGAGGTCAACTCGGTTCGTCGCGGCTACGACCCGCGTGACTTCACTCTCGTTGCCGCCGGTGGCGCTGGCCCACTGTTTGCCTGCGACGTTGCACTCGAGCTCGAGATCCCCCGCGTGCTGATACCCCCGCACCCAGGCATCGTGGCCGCAACCGGTCTCCTCGCGACCGATCTGCAGCACGAATTTGTTGGCACCGAGCGCCAGGCCGTAGCGACACTCGATGCGCCGCGACTACAAGCCAAATTCGACGAGCTTGTGGCGCAGGCCATCGCGCAACTCGATGCCGACGCCGTGCCTGAGGATCGGCGCCTTATTCGCCGACTCGCCGACTGTCGCTATGCCGGGCAGGGTTATGAGGTGCGCTTCGACATCCCCGCGGGCGATCCAGCACGCGCAGGCTGGACGGACGAACTCGTCAACGCTTTCCACATTGCCCACGAGGGCGAGTACGGCCATCGTTTCGACGCTCCCGTCGAAATCATCAACATCCGCGTGCTTGGTATCGGCCGCATCGACGAGCTCAAGTGGCCCGAAGCCGAGCAGAGCACCGGCAGTATTTCGTCCGCACTGATCGAGACGCGCGACGTTGTATTCGACGTCGACGGCGACGCGACGAGCTGTCCCACCCCGTTCTACGAGCGCGAGGGCCTGCGTGCGGGCGATCGTGTCGAGGGCCCAGCGGTTATCGAGCAGTACGACACGACGACGATTGTGCCCCCCGGTTTCGTCGTCAACGTCGACCGCTTTGGCAACCTCGTGATCGACGTGACACCACGCATCGAGGCGCGCCACGAGAAGGGCGGCGAGACAGGCCTCTCGCAGCCGATCCTGATGCGCGTGATCGGTGGTGCATTCAATGCGATCGCCAAGGAAATGGCTGGCGTGCTCTACCGCATGTCGTACTCGTCGATCATTCGCGAGTCCGAAGACCTCGGCGCCGGCCTGTTCGACGCAGAGGGGAACAACATCGCGGAGTCGGACTCCACTCCGATGTTTATGGGCGCGATGCCGAAGATCGTCAAGGGCGTGATCTCGCTGCTGGGGGACGACATCCATCCCGGAGACATCATCCTGCACAACGATCCGTACCTCGGCGCGACCCATTCGCCTGACGTTGCGATCGTCATGCCCGTGTTCCATGAGGGCGAGCTCGTTGGTTTCACCGGCGCCTCGGCCCACCTGCTCGATATCGGCGGAGCCTTCCCCGGTCTCGCCATCGACCTTGTTGACAACTGGTCGGAAGGCAATATCTATCGTGCCGTCAAGCTCGCCGACAAGGGCGTCTGGCAGGAATCGCTGTTTAGGCACATCCTCGAGAACACCCGCACACCCACCCACAACCGCGGTGATATCGAGGCGATGATTGCAGCCTGCGAGCGGGCCAAGAACCGCTTCGCCGCACTCGTTGGGCGCTACGGCAAGGAGACCGTGCTCGGTGCGGCCAATCATTGGATGGATTACGCCGAGCGCATGCTCCGCCAAGAGATCGCCAAGGTGCCGGACGGCGAGTATGGGCCGGAATACGGCTGGCTCGACGATGACGGACGCAACCGCGGCGAGAAGCTTCCAATCAAGGTCACGGTCCGCATCGAAGGCGACAAGATGGTCGTCGACCTGACAGGTTCGAGCCCCGAGGTACCAACCGGCTTCAACTGCCCGTTCGAAGGCACGACGGTGTCGGCCATGACGTTCATCGCACGCATGATGTTCCTCGACGAAGCAACGTACCCCGTGTTCGTACCGCAAAACGAGGGCATGCTGCGACCAGTCGAAGTGATCGCGCCGAAGGGTTCGATCTTTAACCCGAAGTACCCACGCGCCTGCTTTGCACGCTTCTCGCAGGTCCAGCGCGCCGTCGACCTCGTGCTTCGCGCACTCGCCCCGGTGATTCCGAACCAGGTCACCGCCGGCAACTCGGCACACATCCACTTCCTCGCCTACTCCGGCTACGTCGAGGCCGAGGGCGAATACTGGGTGTATCTCGAGGTCGACGAGGGTTCGTATGGCGGCCGACCCGACCGCGACGCGATGGACTCGGTCGACAACCTGATCGCCAATACGCGCAACAACCCGATTGAGGAACTCGAGTGGCGCTTCCCGATGCGAACCGAACGCTACGAGCTCCGCGACGAACCCGCAGCGGCCGGCAAGTGGCGCGGCGGCATCGGCATCGTGCGCGTCAACAAGTTCTTGACCGACACGATCGTCACCTGCGAAGGCGAGCGGCACGAGTCGGATGTCCCATGGGGCATCTTCGGTGGACACGAGGGCCTCAATGGCTCGTTGATCCGCAATCCGGGCCAGGCCAGCGAGGAGGCCTGGTACAGCAAAGTCACCGGCTCGCAACTGAAGGCCGGCGACAGCCTGCAGATCACCGTCCCCTCAGGCGGTGGCTATGGCGATCCACTCGACCGCGACCCGCTCCTGGTGCGCAATGACGTGCTCGACGAGTTCACCACACGTGACTTGGCCGAGCAGGACTACGGCGTCGTGCTCGTCGGTGAGGGCTTCAGCCTTGCCGTCGACGAAGCCGCTACCGGCGAGTTGCGCGCCAACCGGCGTACGGCCTAACTCCGAGATACCAAACCACGAGAGGGAGTACCACCATGGAACTACAAGAGATGCTCGACAAGATTTTTGCCGAGGACTCGGAGCTCTACCAGGCCCGCGGCTTCCAGCGCCGAATCGGGTTTGGTACGCGCCCCGCGATCCTCAACATCGATCTCGCGAACGCCTGGACGCGTCCCGGCAATGCCTTCACCTGCGACAACATGGACACGATCATTCCGGCCATGGAGCGCCTGCTCGAAGCTGCTCGCGCCAAGAACGTGCCCATCATCCACACCACGACCGCGTTCAAGAAAACGACGCGTGGCGAGTGGAGCGATATGGGCCTCTGGCACAACAAGATCCCCGTCGATATTCTCGAAGAAGGCTCGCCCGAGGCGGATATCGATGAGCGCCTGCTACGGGACGGCGATCTCGTGATTTGCAAGAAGCGTGCCAGCGGTTTCCACGGCACGTATCTGCAGGGCTTCCTCAGCGCACATCGCGTGGACACGGTAATCGTGACGGGTGTGACGATGGCGGGCTGTGTCCGCCATACAGTCGAGGACGCGATTGCCTACGGCTTCCGGCCGATCGTGCCGCGCGAGTGTGTCGGCGACCGTGTCGCCGGCGTCGTCGAGTGGAACCTGTTCGACATCGACGCCAAGTTCGGCGACGTGATGGGCGTTGACGAGGTGATCGCCTATCTCAAGGGCGTTGAGCACTTCGACGGCAACACTATGGCAACGTAGTCCGCGACACCCCTTTTAGTGTGTGGACACGTGGACAAAGGGGTCAGACCCCTTTGTTCACGCACGGCCTCTGGGCTTCCCCCCAAAGCAAGGATCAGCACCACCAAAGCGCGAATGTGACGCACAATGGGAATATTGCCGATGCGTCGATCCCTACTCCCCATCGCTCTCCTGCTGGTATCGCTTGGTGCGCTGCTCGGCGCCTGTGGCAGCATGAACCTCGGCGACGCTGAAACGGCAACAGAGACGAAGGCGGTGGAAACCTCCACGCAGGCAGTCGCGCTGGCGCAACCCGAATCAGTAGAAGCGGCCAGTACGGCCAAAGCAATCAGCCTTGAGGAGGTTCCTCCTGTGGATAATACCGCCGCCTGGTCGAGTGTCAGTACGGGCGTAAGGACGTTCGCCGGACGACTCGATCAAGCCACGCATAACATTGCCTCGTGCCCGACCGATGCGGCCGCCGGCGCCGACTTCTCGACGTGCCTCGCCACCGCGTACACCGCTATCGCAGCTGCCGCACAACAACTCGTCGACAACATCGACACCACCAGCAAATCGGTTGGGGCGTGCCGAGAGGCACTCGCGACCATGCGCGCCGCGACTCAGGCAATGGTCGATGGCTACCAACGCGCCGTCGAGACGATAGAGCTTACGAGTATCGAAACCATCAAATTTCGTCTCGGTGATGACGCACAAATCTACGCGGATGCCACGCTGGCAGCTGCCAGTACCTGTGCCTCCTAGCGTCTAGATCGGTGCTGGAGCACCGATCGCGACACGCAAACGCGGCTTGACGTGCTCGGCGAAACGGCGAAGATTGGCCTGAACCAAATCGTCGGGCATGCCAGACCAGCCAAAACGGAAGATCAGCGTGTCGCAGCGCAGCTCGTCGAGGTGCTCCTGCAGCTGAGTCACACACGTCGCTGGTCCCCCGATGATGAAGCGCCCGCCAGCCTTCAACTCTTCCCAATCCTGATCGAGCGAATCCTCGTCCGGCATCACCTCGCTCTGCCCCCACTGCACATACGCCTGGTACTTGGCTTGCAGGTAGGGCCGCGCCTCGCGTTCTGCGCTCGCATCATCCTCGCCCACGTAGATCTCCTTCATCACCGGCAACTCCGTAACCGGCGCATTGCCGGCCTCGGCGCGAGCCGAGTGGAAAAGCGCAACCTGGCGCTTGAGTTCGGTGATGTTTGCGTGTGGGTTGACGGTCCAGGTATCGGCGATCCGGGCCGCGCGACGCACCGCCTGATCCGCGTTCGCCGCCAACCAGATCGACGGCCGTGGTCGCTGCAACGGGAGGATCGCGAGACGCTGCTGGTCGAGTCGATAGCCGACCCCTTCGGCCGTCACCGTCTCGCCCTCAAGGAGCCGCTTGAGCACCTCCATCTTGTCCAGAAAGACACGCAGTCGCTTCTCCGGCACACCAAACGCATCGAACTCTTCTTGGCGGTAACCGAGACCAACACCGAGCACAAGTTTGCCACCCGTGATGGCGTCGAGCGTGACGGCGTTCTCGGCGAGCTCGACCGGATTGAGCAGCGTCAGCAGCATGATGTTCGTCGCAACGCGCATATCGCCGGACTCGGCCGCAATGCGGGCCAAGAGTGGTATTGGCTGCAGCATCTGGAATACACCGGTGACGAAGTGCTGACCTGCCGAGACGAGATCGAACCCGAGTTCGCGCACCAGCGCCGTGTGGGCCACAGCTTGTGCGACGATCGTGCGCGGCGACACGCCCTCCGGCTGCTGCACATTTAGGAAGATTCCGACCCGGGGTTCCATCGCCTACTCCATGCGTGTGCGACGTCCGAGTAGGACACTCGAACGGGGAGCAGCATAGGCGACGATCGTGCCCGAGTAATCGATTTGAGCAGGAAGCCCTTTCCTCGACGCGAAAACTCTCTTATGCCCGCAGATCTGCCGTCCCGCCGCTCGTCTGCCACCGTCTACGGCCGCCGGCATGGTCGACGGCGACTGCTCGGCACGGCGATTGCGCTCGCATTGATCGTGACGGGTGTCGTGATCGCCTATCCGCGGCTCGGCAGTGGCAGTACTGCTGACGCGACTGCTACCCCGAAGGCGCCTGCCCAGGTAACGACCCCGGCGACCACCGAGACGCCCGCGACCCCGGCGACAACCGAGACGCCAGCGACCACGGCAGCCGCACCGGTAACTACGGCCGTAGCCACGGCACCGCCGATCGTCCAGATCGGCCCGCGCTCCGACACGACCAGGCTCAAGCTGATCAATACGATCACGGGCGACATCACCCCGAAGTCGGTGGTCTCCTCCGGCACGGGATTCGTCACGGCGCAGAACATGATGTATCGGCACAGCGTCACCGTCTATGGCGCCAAGTCGATGCGGCTGATCGCGACGATCCCCGACACCGTCAATCTCGCAGCGCTTGGTTATCCGAAGTACAACGGCACCTATCGAGGCGCCCCCGTCGAGGCCGCGTTCTCGCCCGACGGTGCCTACGAGTACGTCACGAACTACTCGATGTACGGGCCGGGCTTCGGTCCCGAAGGCACGGATACGTGCACGCCCGGCAACACCGACAACTCGTTTACCTACCGCATTAACACCAAAAACTGGAAGATCGATCGCGCCTATCAGGTGGGCGAAGTGCCAAAGGTTGTCAAGGCCACCCTCGACGGCAAGTACGTGCTCGTCTCGAACTGGTGCTCGTGGGATCTCAGCGTCATCTCGACCAAACGGGGACGTGAGGTCCGGCGCATCCCGATTGGTGCCTACCCGCGTGGCATCGCGATCTCGCCAAGAGGGAATGCGGCGTACGTCGCAGTGATGGGCGGTAGCGACCTCATCCGCGTCGACCTCAAGACGTGGAAGACACGATCGATCCGTATCGGCTCGGGCCCACGCGCGCTCGAGTTTGCGCCGAACGACCGCTACATCTACGCGACGCTGAACGCCGAGGGGCGGGTCGCGAAGCTCAATCTTCGCACCGGCAACGTCGCCAAGATCGCAACGGGACAGGCGCCACGCAGCCTGACGATATCGAGCGATGGCTCGGCGATCTACGTCGTCAACTACAACAGCGCGTCGATCTCCAAGATCCGCACTCGGGACATGAAGGTGCTGCAGACAATCGGTACCTGCGAGCGCCCGATCGGGATTACCTACGACGGGGGCACTGCACGCGTGTGGGCTGCCTGTTATGGCGGCGCCCTCTTGGTCTTCAACGACCGTTAATGTAGGCTCCTCCCAAGCGAAAGGGAACGCATGGAGACCGTCGCATTCACCTCGATGGCTGAGGGCACGAAAGAGGACTACGCGCTGCTCGATCGCGCCGGCGAAAGCCACCTGACGACGATGCCTGCACGCATGATGGACGCGCTCGAGAACCTTAAGCAGTCGTTCGCGGGCTACCAGGTGACCCGCTACGAGCACTCCCTCCAATCAGCGACACGTGCGTACCGCGACGGGCGTGACGAGGAGTACGTCGTCACCGCGCTGCTCCACGACATTGGCGACGAGCTCGCGCCACTCACGCACGGCGAGATGATGGGCGCTGTCTTGCGCCCCTACGTACGGCCCGAGCTGGTCTGGGTCGCCAAACACCACGGCGTCTTTCAGGCCTACTACTACGCGCATCACTACGGCAAAGACCGCAACGCGCGCGACCGTTTCCAAGACAGTCCGTTCTTCGGCGCCTGCGTCGAGTTTTGCGAGAAGTACGATCAGAACTGTTTCGACCCGGCCTACGAGAGCCTCCCGGCCGAGTTCTTCCGCCCCCTCGTGGAGCGTGTTTTTGCGAAGCCACACTACCTAACGGGCAACGAGTTGGTCTAGAAGCTCGCTCCACCTGTGCGCAGGAAACCGTCACCCGCCTTAGTACAATCAACGCAGGCGTGAGTTCTTCACGCACCTCGTAAGGAGACTCTATGACCGACTATTCGGTGCTCAACATGCTTTGGCAGTTGCTGATCATCTTTGGCTTCCTTATTTGGCTGTGGCTGCTGATCACGGTGTTCAGTGACCTCTTCCGCCGCCATGACTGCTCCGGCGGCAAGAAGGCCCTCTGGATCATCTTCTTGATCGTGGCCCCCCTCTTCGGTGTCCTGATCTACCTGATCATCAACGGCCATTCGATGGCTGAGCGCAACACCAAGATGATGCACACCGCCCAAAAGGGATTCGACGATCACATCAAGGAAGTTGCTGGCGGACGGGCCGCTGAAATCGAGCGCGCCAAGGGTCTGCTCGACTCGGGTGCCATCACGCAGACCGAGTACGACACCCTCAAGGCCAAGGCTCTCGCGTAGCGGTTGTACGTTGACGCGTCGGGCAACCGGCGCGTCAACGCACCTCTTCGGACCGCTCGACGTGCGTTCGCGCATGTGCGATCGCGTCGGGCAGCGAGGTAAACAGGTGGTTCTCGTGGCGTAGGCTACGCAGCACCCCGACCGCCTCGAGCATTCCCCGATCCTCGTCGCGCACACCCTTGATCAGCACCGTGATGTGCCGGCGCTCGAGATCGCGCACGATCTCGCCGAGCGCATTGGCGCCCGTCGCATCCAGCATGCTCACGCCACTGAGGCGCAAGATCACAACGTCCACATCAGTTACCTCGGTAAGCTCGTCCAGGAAACGCTGCGCCGCACCAAAGAAGAGTGCGCCGTCGATTCGGTAGACCGCGATCTTCTCGTGGAGCAGCGCCCGCTCCGCGTCCTGGGTCACTTCAATACCCAACTCGCTGACGCTCTCGCGTTTCAATCCACTATCGCGCGCGAACGCCCGCAACGCGAACACCGCGGCAACCGCAATCCCAATCTCGACGGCGAGGATCAGATCGAACAGAATCGTGATCAGCGCTGTCAACGAGAAGACAACTGCCTCAGACCGCGTCGATCGCAGGAGTGCGAGTCCGGCTCGATAGTCGATCATCCGAAAAGCCGTCACGAGCAACACACCCGCGAGCGCGGCAAGCGGAATGCGACCAACGAGGGACGCCCCAAACAACACCACGCCGAGCAGGACGAGTGCGTGGACGATCGCCGACACGCGCGTCCGCGCACCCGCTCGCACGTTGACCGCCGTACGAGCAATCGCACCCGTGGCCGGCATGCCACCAAAGATCCCGCTCGCGACATTCGCTAAGCCCTGACCAACCAACTCGCGGTCCGGGTCGTAGCGTCCACCATCCGCCATCCCGTCCGCAACTTTCGCGGACATTAGGCTCTCAATCGCCACCAAGGCCGCAACTGCAATGGCGCTCCCCACCAGCATCTTCAGCGTATCCGGATCCAAGCTCGGCACCGTTGGTCGTGGCAGCGACGATGGCAGCGCGCCGATTCGAGTGATCGACAGATTCATCAGTTCGGCGATGACGGTTGCCAAGACAACAGCGATCAGCGAAGCAGGCAGCGAGCGACGAATGCGCGGCAGGATGATCATCACCGCCAACACCACACCAACCAGCGCGAGCGCACGCAATGTGTCGAACGACGAGATCTTGCCAAACGCGTCGATCGCAATCATCAGCGTGCGATCGCCCGCGGGTCTCGGCACGTCAAGTGCGAACGGCACCTGCTGGAGCGCGATAATCGTGGCAATACCAACCGTAAAGCCCTCAATCACCGGCCACGGGATATACGCGATCGTACGGCCAAGCCCCACAAGGCCGAGCAAGATGACGAGCGCGCCAGCCATGATCGCGATCGTGAACACCGCACCCGTGCCATAGACCGCGACGATCGGCAGCAACACCACCGTCATGGCGCCCGTGGGCCCCGAGACCTGTAACGACGACCCTCCCATCACGCCCGCGACGAGACCAGCAACGACTGCGGTCACGAGACCGGCAGCGGCACCAACGCCACTCGTGACACCGAAAGCGAGCGCGAGCGGCAGCGCGACGACGCCCACCGTGACGCCCGCCAACACGTCGCCCTTCCAACTCGAACGCAGACCAGCGTAATCGCTGCGCCGAGGTAGCGACCGAGCGGCTAGCACCTGGCGGAGTGTCTGCGGAGAAAACGACACGCCACCGAGCGTACCATCCACCAGAACACTGACGAATCGGTCGCAGAGAACAAACCGAGCCATGTGGAATATAGGCTTAGGCAGTGCGAACTACATGATGAGCACCATGGATCAACCCTCCAGCCACCCCACGCCAACAGCGAAGTCGCGCATCCCACTCGGCCGAGCCGCGTTTCTCGGCACCATCGCTGCGGGCGTAGTCGGCGTGGCCGCACTGTCGCGGGTCGGCGGGAATATCGGCGGCTCGCTTGCCGATCTCGGCTCTGCCGTCGGCGCCGGCTCGATCGTGCCCTCCGGCGGCTGGCGGATCTACAACGTGCAAGACCCAATGCCAACGTTCGATCCAGCCTCGTACACGCTGACGATCAACGGTAATGTCGAGCAGCCAGTCACACTCAATTGGCAGGCTGTCCAAGCCACTCCAATGACGACGGAGATCACGGACTTCCACTGCGTGACCGGCTGGTCTGTCGACAAGGTGCACTGGAAGGGCATCACCGCCAAGACCATCATCGACCTCGTCAAACCACGCCCCAGCGCGCAGCACATCAACTTCCAATCCCTCGAGCAGCCCTATTTCGATCAACTCACGATGAAACAGTTCGTCCTACCGCAAGTGATGCTGGCAGTAGAAATGGACGGCACGCCGCTGACACGAGCGCACGGCGCGCCAATGCGTCTCGTGATCCCGCAGATGTACGGCTACAAGGGCGTCAAGTGGCTCAGCACGATCACATTCGAAGACACGCCGACCCGTGGCTACTGGGAAACGCGCGGCTACGACGAGGATGCCTGGGTTGGACACACCCACACCGCTGCCGCCTAAGCAGCCGCGGCTGATCCGGCGTTTCTCGCGCGCACAACTCGCAGCACACCTCCTGGTCGCCGTGACGTTTTTCGTGATGCTATGGACGGGCCTCGCCCTGTACTTCCCCCCGCTCGCGGAGATCATGAATCGCCCCCTCGCCAAGCAATGGCACCTGTATGCCTCGGTCGCCCTCGGCATTGGCCTCGTCGTCCTGATCCTCCTCAAGCCGCGCGACTTCGGTATTGTCGTGCGCGAAGTCGATACGCTCGATCGCGCCGACCGGGAATGGCTGCGTGGTGGCCCACGACGACTCTTTAGCCACGTCGGTGCGCCCGAGCAGGGCTGGCTCAACGCGGGACAAAAGCTCAACACAGCCGTCACGCTCGGCTTGCTCGTCGTGCTGACCTTCACTGGCATCCTGCTCTGGCTCGGCGAGCGCAACACGGCGTGGCGGTTTACCGGCACCGTCGGTGTCCACGACATCGCCACACTACTGATCATCATCCTGGTTAGTGGGCATCTCTACCTCGCACTCTTCAACCCCTCGACGCGTGCCGCAGCACGCGGCATCGTGACGGGCAGTGTCGATCGCGAGTGGGCGGAAGCCAACCACGGACGCTGGGTACGTGACAGCGAGAAGCAAGACAGGTAACCTATCTACCAGCGTCTGACTGCGTAGTCAGGATTGTGGGCATCGCCCCGCACTCGAGAGGAGTCCACCCCATGATCGATTGCGATATTCACGTCCAAATCTCGCATCCAGAAGAGATCCTCAAATACGTCGACGAGGCAGAGCGCGACTGGTTTCGCAAGCAATCGTTCGTCCTCGGCCTGCCTGGCTATCCGTGGATGAACCCCTCGACGTGGTTTCGCCTCGACCTCGCGGTCGACGAAAATGGCATGCCTGCCAGCAACCCACAGGTTGTCGCCGCCGAGGCGCTCGATAATCAGGGTGCAGTGATCGGCGTACTCACCGCCGATGATGCGCTCAGCGTCGGGCTGATGGAGAACCCATACCGAGCAGCCACACTCGCACGCGCCCACAACGACTGGTTCCAACACGACTGGTTCCCCGTCGACGAGCGCTTCCGCGGTTCGATCATCCTGCCAACCCAAGACACAGCCGCAGCCGTTGCCGAGGTCGAGCGCTGCGCCGTCAATCCCAAATTCGTGCAGATCCTTCTACCTGGTGGCAGCGAGCGCCCCTACGGCGACCCACGCTATCTGCCGATCCTCGAGGCAGCAGCTGCCCACGGCCTCGCCGTCGCCATCCACTCCGGCATGGAAGGCATGGGACTCGCGCACCAGCCCAGCGGTGCTGGCACCCCAACGTTCTACATCGAGTGGCACACGATCGGTTCAGCGTGCTCGATCCAAGCGCACCTGATCTCGCTCTTGACGCACGGCACGTTCCGCCGCCTCCCCGACCTCAAGGTCCTGATGATCGAAGGCGGCCTCGCCTGGCTGCCCGGCATGCTCTGGCGCCACGACACAAATTGGCGTGGCCTTCGCGATGACACGCCGTGGATCGACGAGCTGCCAAGCGAAACAATGAAGCGCCATATCCGCTTCGCCACGCAACCACTCGAACACACCAATGGCAACGACGAACTGCTCTGGCAGATGCTCGCCGCCGTCGGTGCGCCCGACATCCTCTGCTACACGTCCGACTACCCGCACTGGGATGGCGACGAGTCCAAGTGGCTCGAGAACCGCATCCCCGAAAGCTGGCGCCAGGGCGTCATGCACGACAACGCGGCCGCGTTCTATGGCAATCGTCTCAACCTGCCGGTCACACGATGAGCGAGTGGCACGACATTGCGGCCGAGGCCGACGTCGTCGCGGGCACGCCCGCAATCGCCCGCATCGCTGGTCGTGAGATTGGCGTCATGCGCGATCCACGCACCAACAAGATCTTCGCGATCCGCAACCGCTGCCCCCATTCCGGCGCAAAGCTCTGCCTCGGCACCGTCGAACAACGCATCGAGGGCACGCCCGGTGGACACTACGAGCTCGTCGATCGCACCGTCATCGTGTGTCCTTGGCACGGCTGGGAGTACGACGCCAGCACGGGCGAATGCCCCGAAGACAATAACTACCGCGTCGCTGTCTATCCCGTACGGGTCGAGGCCGGCCGCGTGCTCGTACAGGCGTAGACTTTTCCCCCGATGACTGATATTGAGATCGTGACCGAGTTTCCGCGGACGCTTACGGTTCGCACGCCCGTCTGGATCCCCATGACGGACGGCACGCGCCTCCACGCGAAGATCTGGCTACCCGACGATGCCGACACGAATCCCGTGCCCGCCGTCATCGATTACGGCCCGTATCGGCTAACCGACGGCACGGTGGCGAGCGACGAGCAGGAGATGCGCTGGTTTGCCGGCCACGGCTACGCCGGTATTCGCATCGACATCCGCGGCACGGGCGAGTCGACCGGACTCTGCCCCGACGAGTACACCGAGCAAGAAACACTCGATGGCGTTGAGGCAATCGCTTGGATTGCCGACCAGTCGTGGTGCACAGGCGCCGTTGGCATGATCGGCTACTCGTGGACGGGGTTCAATGGTCTACAGATCGCCGCACGCCGACCACCCGCGCTGAAGGCCGTTGTCACCGGCTACTCGACTGACGATCGCTATACCGACGACGTCCATTATCGGGGGGGCTTGGTCGATGCGATGGACATGCTCCACTGGTCGGTCTGCATGCATGGTTGGCAGGCGCGCCCACCCGTCCCAGCGATTTATGGTGCGGGCTGGCGCGAAGCATGGTTCGAGCGCATGGAGCTTGAGCCGTGGATCGCGCACTGGATGGCCCACCAGCACCGCGACGCGTATTGGGCGCACGGCTCCGCCTGCGAAGATTTCGACCAGATCGAGATCCCCGTGTTGTGCATCGCAGGCTGGACCGACGGATACACCGATTCGGCCTTCCGCGTCCTCGCCGGCGTGCGCGGCCCGCGCAAGGCGATCATTGGTCCGTGGGGGCACGCCGACCCGATCCATGGTCCACCAACGCCGCGAATCGGCATCCTCAGCGAGCAGACACGCTGGTGGGATCGCTGGCTCAAAGGCATTGATAGTGGGATTGATGACGATCCGATGCTGGTTGCGTGGGAGCAGGATCCAGTCACACCAGCCCCGCGCCTTGCCGAACGTCCGGGTCGTTGGGTTGCTGAGGAGTCGTGGCCATCACCTCGGATCGCAACGCGGGCGCTGACGTTTGGTCATGGCACCCTCGGCGGTGATCCTGGTCGTGATCAGGTATTCGAGATCGAGAGTGTCCAGACGGTCGGGCTCGATGGTGGCTCGTGGTGCGCGGATGGCAAGTCGGATGATTTGGCACTTGATCAGCGCGGCGAGGAGGCTGCGAGTCTCTGCTTTACGTCCGACCCGATCGCGCAATCGTTCGCGATTCTTGGGCACGCCACTGCGAGCCTCGCGATCACGGCCGATCAGCCCATCGCAATGGTGTCGGTGCGGCTCAGCGAGCTACTCGAGGACGGCTCTTCGCTGCTTGTCACGCGCGGCCAACTGAACTTGTGTCACCGCGACGGCAATCACGCTCCGGTCCCGGTCGTGCCGGGCGAGGAGATGCAGATCGACGTGCTGCTCGATTCGATTGGGCATTGCTTTCGCACGGGGAGTCGGTTGCGGGTCGCCGTGTCGCCGTGTTATTGGCCGTGGGCTTGGCCGTCGCCTGTGCCGGTCACGCTTGGCGTTCGCACGGGTGCTTCGGCGCTACTGCTGCCTGTGCGTCCCGAGCGCGATGCGGATGCCGTTTTGCGTCCGTTCGACGCGCCGGCTGAGCCCAAGATCCCCCCGATCGAGATGCTGCGACCTGGGTCGGGCGGCAGTCGCACTCGCACGTACGACGCCGCGACCGGTGTCACGACTTCTGTGTTCGATTGGGATATTGGTGGCGCGTGGAAGTTCGAGAACGGGATTGTTTGGGAGGACTCTTCGGTGACGACGATGTCGATTAAGGATGGCGACCCATTGTCCGCCGAGGTGATTGTGGAGAACACGTGCCTCTACGACGACGGCACGCTCAAGGTCGATATCGTCGCGCGCAGCACGATGGCGTGCACGGCAACCGACTACCTCGTGACATGCCAGTTGGTCGTCAAGGAAAACGGCGCACCGCTGCTGGATCGCACGTGGAACTACTCGTTCCGCCGCGACCACAATTAGGTCGTTTCGATCAGCACCACTCGCACTCACGTGACCAACACCAGGTCGCTCGTAGACGATCGGCGCACCCTCCACCCATATCGTGGCCGGATATGGTGGGCCCGGGCCCACCATATCCGGCCACTACGTCACATTGGTGCGTGCTTTCGCCGCATCGGCGTGCGAGGCTGAGTCACCTCGCTGCACTTTGTGCCAGCTCCAGAGATTGATCCCCACCACCCAACCGTCCAACTGCGAGGCATGCACGTGGCGCGAACAAACTGGCGACAATTGTGTGAGCTGTGGAGCAGCAAACCCGCGCGGATGCTGGAGTCGCAACGCCTGGCGCTCGACCTACAACGGATTTCAGCGCAGATTCTGCGCCACCCGTACCTCGCAACGGCGCCACCAGTACACCGAGCAGGCATCCGCTCTCACACCAACGCTCCCAACCCGCGCGCAGCGTGACGAGATGCGCGGCGAATCGGGCCAGCAACAGATGTAAAGGCCGGACATGATGGGCCCGGGCCCATCATGTCCGCACTGGCGTCACCGGTCGTTGCGCTGGCATTTGTGACCATCATTTCATAGTATCCAAACACCCACCCCGGAGGCACGATGAGCGAGCAGGAATTCCCCCCGTACATAGGCATCACCGACGTGACAACGCAGTCCCACGACCAGATGCTGGTCGAGGCCTTCATGGCAGGACAGCACTCGATCATGGCCGACGAGCCGAAAGGCTTCGATATCGGCGACCCACCGGACCTAATCGGACAATCGCGCGGCTGGACCCCCGTCCACTACCAGCTTGCGGGACTCACGATGTGCACATCGATCACAATCACCGTCGTCGCCCGCGATCAAGGCTTCGCCTACACGAATCTGCGCACCGGTATTCGCTCGCTGATCGATATCCGCGGCTTCTTCTTTGACCTCCACCTCCAGCCAAAGTTCGAGCAAGTCAACTTCGATCTCTGGCTCGACACGGACGAGAGCGACGCGCGCGTCAAAGAACTCGCCGACGAGTCAGATCGCCGCTGCCCCCAACTCGGCATCTTCCACCTCGCCAAGATCCCGCTCCGCGTCCGCTGGTATCGCGAAAGCACTGGTGCGCTCGCCTACGAACAACGCTTCTTCCTCGACGGCGAAGAGCCAGTAGAGCGACTCCTCCGCGAAGGCGCCGAACTCGCCGACGCGTAAACCATTTAGATTCGTGCACTGATGGAGGCTCGCCCGATCAGCGTACGACTACATCAAGTACCAGTCGAAGAAGCGCTCGAGGCGGCGATAAAAATGCAGATGCGGGTCGTAGCGCAACAAGCCATGCCCCTCCGTCGGATACGTCACATACTCGAACGTCTTACCGCCGAGACGGCGAAGCTCGGCAACGAGCTCCTCCGATTGGGCCGGATTGACACGAATGTCCTGATCACCATGCGCGATCAGGAGGGGCGCCTGAATGTTCGCGAGTCGCAGCACTGGCGAGCCGGCCGCATACGCGGCGCGGTTCGTTGACGGCGGTCCCATCATGCGCTCGAGGTCCTGCACGCCCTCGCGATCGCCCTGCGCCCACGACGAGCGAATATCACAATCACCGTACTTACAGACACCCAACTTGAAGCGGTGCTCGGGATCATCCGTCACCGACAGCAGCGCCATGTACGAGCCGTAGGACGCGCCAAAAATCCCCAACCGGTCGCCATCAACCCAATCGAGCGAAGCAAGATAGTCGGCAGCAGCCAAACAATCCTGCGTATCCCCAACGCCCCAATCATTGTGGTTAAGCCGCTCGAAGTCGCGGCCATACGACGTCGAGCCGCGGAAGTTGATCGCAAACCAGGCGTAGCCCTTATCAACGAAGAACTGCGCGTGCCCGTCCCACTCCTCGCCGTAATACGACGTCGGACCACCATGCGGATAGACAATCGCCGCCACTGGAGCATCCGCAGACGCGCCCGCCGGGCGATACAAGAAGCCATGGATCTCCGTGCCGTCAAATGACCGGAAGACCACGTCCTCGGGCTCGACGTGCGGCGCAGCAGCAATCGCCAAAGGCGCAGGCGCGTGCAACACCTCAACATCGCCATTGCCATGCACGAGACGAAACTCGGATGGCGTCGCATAATCGGTGTACTCAGCCACGATGCTGCCATCCGCCGTCCAGGCCGGGGCAGACCAGGCACCACCCTTCGCAACCTCAGTCACCTTGCCGGTCGCCACATCGATGGTGACAAGATCGAAGCGGCCACGCCGACAGCGCGTCGCAACGAGTCGCAAACCATCCTCGCTGAAGGTCGCACCAAAAAAATCGCCCTGATCGTGCGTCAATTGGCGCGCATCCGATCCGTCCGGGCGCATCAGATGCACCTCGTACCAGCCGGAACGCTCCGAAACACATGCGATCCACGCACCATCGGGCGACCAGGTCGGAAAACGATCAGCCATCGCGGGCTCGCCACTAATCGTGCGCACCGTTCCCGTCTCGACATTTGCCACGCAGATCTGACTCTCGCGCAGATCCTCGCGGACCCAGAAGACGTAGGCCACCTCGCTACCGTCGGGCGATACGGCTGCACCCCACTCGTCGCCATGATCGTCACACTCGACCGTCAAGCGCCGTGGCCACGGATCGTCGAGATCGATGATGGCGAGCCGCGACGTCTTGTCGTCACGCTCGACAGAAATGACTAGGCGATCATTGCCAAGCCACACGGGCGCGCCACCCTCGACGAGTCGTCGTGGAGCCCCTCCGACGATCGGCACAAACCAGACATGACCCTCGTCGCCGTACGCGACGAGGCTGCCATCCGGCGACAGGGTTGGCTGGATGTCTTCCCAGAACGGCGCGGGCTCTCGACCCGTCGTCAGGCGGCGCGGGATAGGCTCGTCGAGCGAGAGCGTCCAGACATCCGACGTGTCGCGATCCTGGATAAAGACGATGGTTGTGCCGTCCTCGCCAAGCACCAAACTGCGCGGACGCTCGCATGCGGCGACGGCTTCGAGGCGCCAGTGCGGCGGCGGAAACAAGTCCTTGCGGTCCTGTACGGGGATTCCTTCGTGCTGATCCTTGGCAATCCAGATCGGGTTGACATCACCCATCGTGCAGTCCCTCCTCGATACCCATGATGACGGCCAAAACGAGGCCGCCGAGCGTGGCCGAATCGTAGCCGCCTTCTTGCACCGCGACGATCGGAATACCCAGCGCACCGAGCCGTCGCCCCGCCTCGTGGAACGCCTCCGTCGTGACATTCAGCGGACTGTTCGGATCGTGCGCAGAGGCATCGACGCCGAGCGCCAAAACAATCGCCTCCGCGCCGTGCGTGACGACATCCGCGAGACATACATCGAACGCATCGAGCCACTGATGATCACCACTGCCAGGCGCGAGCACGACGTTACGATTTGCCAGCTGGCCGTGTCCGGTCCCCACCTCGTCGGGCCATCCCATCACGTGCGGAAACCAGCCGGTTGCAGGATCAACGTGCAGCGACGTCGTCAGAACATCGCCGCGCTCCCAGAAGATCTCCTGCGCGCCATTGCCGTGGTGGGCATCGATATCAACGATCGCAACGCGCCCGACGCCGGCATCGCGAAGTGCCTGCGCCGCGATCGCCGTATTGTTGAGGTAGCACGAACCACCGTAGGCGCCACGGCTGACGTGGTGCCCAGGAGGACGCGTGATCGCGTATGCGACGGGGGCCCCACCGCGCACCAAATCGACGGCGGTCAGGGTCGTATCGACGGCACCGCGTGCGGCCTCCCACGTGCCTGGTCCGATCGGCGTCATCGTGTCGAAGCAATAAAACCCGGTACGCGCCTCGACCGATTCCGGCCGGTGCGGCGTGACCGCTCCCAACAGTGCGGGCGTTGGAAAGAGGTACGGCACGACAATGTCTTGGCCCGGATGATCGGGCAGACCAGCTGCTACCCAGCCCGCATAGGCGTCGCGGAGGAATTCGACAAGATCGGCGTTGTGTACGGCCGTGACTGCCGCATCCGCATGCGCTTCGGCCACGACCACTGCCGCTCCTTCGGCGACGAGTGCATCGCGAATGATCGTAGCCCGCTCTGGCAACTCGTCATCGAGTATGCGCCCTCCAACCCAGATCACCGCGGCGGGCGCGTGCAACAGGCAGGATTCGTTCCAAACGATGGAAATCGATAATGGCACGCAAAAACAGTACACGGAACTGACTACCCGGATCCTACGCGAGTGAACCCGCCCTGGTGGCCCCCACGAGTCTTCAGCGAACGTGAAACGTTGGTGTGCTCTCCTGACGGTCTCACACACAACCGGCTATCGTGGCGCGCAGGGAGGCTTTGAATGCCGATGCTTCGCTCGACTGCCGTCTGGCAGGCACTGACTGCGCACCACACGGAAATGCGGGGACTGCACCTGCGCGAGCAATTTGCCGCCGACCCGTCGCGTGGAGAGACGATGACGGCCGAGGCTGCTGGTCTCTTCCTCGACTATTCGAAGAATCGCATTACGCCCGAGACGCTGCCGCTCCTGATCGAGTTGGCCAAGGAGCGCGACCTTGCTGGACGTATCGAAGCGATGTTCTCGGGCCAGCACATCAATGTCTCGGAAGATCGCGCCGTGCTCCACACTGCGCTGCGCTTGCCACGCGATGCGACGCTCGAGGTCGACGGCCAAGACGTCGTCGCCGAGGTCCACGACGTCCTCGATCGGATGGGCACGTTCGCCGACCAGGTTCGCTCGGGCGCGTGGAAGGGTTACACCGGCAAGCGCATTCGCAACATCGTCAACGTGGGTATCGGTGGTTCGGATCTCGGCCCGGTGATGGCATACGAGGCGCTCAAGTTCTATAGCGATCGGGCGCTCACACTGCGTTTCGTCTCGAACGTCGACGCGACCGACTTTGTGGAGGCGACACGCGATCTCGACCCGGCCGAGACGCTCTTCATCATCGCCTCAAAGACATTTGGCACGCTCGAGACGATGACGAACGCGAACTCGGCACGCGCCTGGACGCTGGCGTCGTTGCAGGACGATGCGGCGGTTGCCCGCCACTTCGTCGCCGTCTCGACCAATGCCGAGCGCGTCGAGAAGTTTGGGATCGACACCGCCAACATGTTCGGCTTTTGGGACTGGGTCGGCGGACGCTACTCGATGGACTCAGCGATCGGATTGTCGACGATGATCGCGATCGGCCCCACCGCATTCGGCGAGCTGCTGGCCGGCTTCCATGCGCTGGACGAGCACTATCGCACGACGCCATTCGAACGCAATCTGCCCGTCCTAATGGGCCTGCTCGTGGTCTGGTACCGCGACTTCTTCGACGTCCAGACCGTCGGGGTGATGCCCTACGAGCAGTACCTCAAGCGTTTCCCCGCCTATCTGCAGCAACTGACGATGGAGTCGAACGGCAAGCACGTGATGCTCGATGGCACGCGCGTCGATTACGACACGGGTGTTGTCTACTGGGGCGAGCCAGGCACGAACGGACAGCACTCCTTCTACCAGTTGATCCACCAAGGCACCAGCCTGATCCCCGTCGACCTGATTGGTTTTGGCTCGTCACTGAATCCGCTTGGTGAGCACCACGAGATTCTGATGAGCAATGTCTTCGCGCAGGCCGAGGCACTCGCTTTCGGCAAGACGGAGGACGAGGTGCTGGCGGAAGGCACGTCCGCCGCAGTTGCTCCGCACCGTGTGATGGAGGGCAATCGCCCGACGAACACGATCCTCGCAGACCGGCTGACACCGTTTCAACTCGGCACGCTTGTCGCGCTCTACGAACACGCTGTCCATACGGAGGGTGTGATCTGGGGTATCGACTCGTTCGACCAGTGGGGCGTCGAGCTCGGCAAGGCCCTGGCCGTGGCGATCATCCCCGAACTCGAGAGCACAACCGAACCCGACCTCAAGCACGACTCTTCGACCAACGCACTGATCCGTCGCTACCGCGCCATGAGGCGCGCGTAGGACACTGGAGAAACAGATGGCTACTGAACACCCAATGCAACTCGGCATGATTGGCCTCGGCCGGATGGGCGCGAATCTCGTGCGCCGTCTGATGCGCGATGGTCATGACTGCGTCGTCTTCGATGTCAACCAGGACGCCGTCTCTGCGCTCGCGGCAGAGGGGGCCACGGGGGCCTCGTCGATTGCGGATCTCGTCGCCAAGATGGAGGCTCCACGCAACGTCTGGATTATGGTTCCCGCCGCGATCGTGCAGCAAATGGTCGACGAGTTGAAGCCATTGCTCGCCAAGGACGATGCGATCATTGATGGTGGCAACTCGTACTATCGCGACGACATTAAGCACGCTAAAGAGTTGGCGGCGCAGGGCATCCACTTCGTCGACTGCGGCACGAGCGGTGGCGTCTGGGGTCTCGAGCGCGGCTACTGCCTGATGATCGGCGGCGAGGACAAGCCTGTCGAGCGCCTCGACCCGATTTGGAAGACGATCGCGCCGGGCAAGGGTACGGCCGAGGACACGCCGGGCCGCACGCGCACGGATGGCACGGCCCCCGACGGGTATCTGCACTGTGGCCCGAATGGTGCTGGGCACTTCGTCAAGATGGTGCATAACGGCATTGAGTACGGGATGATGGCTGCGATCGCTGAGGGTCTGAGCATCATCAAGCACGCCAACGTCGGCCTGCATCAGCAGGAGATCGATGCCGAGACGACACCCCTGCGGGATCCGCAGTACTACCAGTACGAGATCGATGTGGCCGAGGTCGCGGAGGTCTGGCGCCGCGGCTCTGTTGTTGGCTCGTGGCTGGTCGATCTGACGGCTAGCGCGCTTGCCGGAGACCCCGAGCTCGATGCGTTTGACGGTCGCGTGTCCGATTCTGGCGAGGGTCGCTGGACGACGATCGCTGCGATCGAAGAGGGCGTCCCGGCCCCAGTCATCACCGCTTCTCTGCTCCAACGCTTCGAGTCGCGTGGCCTCGGCAAGTTCACGGGCAAGGTGCTGTCGGCGATGCGCAGCGAGTTCGGCGGCCATAACGAGAAAAAGGCCTGATGCAGCACGAGTTGATCGTGCTGCCCGATGCGGCGGCGGTTTCGAAGGCGGCGGCGGCACGTGTTGCAGAGGCTGCGCGAGCGGCGGTCGCCGAGCGTGGCGTGTTCTCGCTGGCGGTCAGTGGCGGCCGCTCGCCGTGGGCGATGTTTGCGGATCTGGCAGATCTTGCCGTGCCGTGGGAGTCGATCGAGCTGTATCAGGTTGATGAGCGCATCGCCCCCGAGGGCGACGCGAGCCGCAATCTGACGCATCTGCGCGAGTGTCTCGGCCCGCAGTTGCCGGTCCAGATCCACCCGATGCCCGTCAATGCTGCGGATCTAGAGGCAGCGGCACGCCAGTATGCAGGCGATCTGCCAACGACGATCGACATGATCCATCTCGGCCTCGGCCCGGATGGGCACACGGCATCGCTGGTGCCGAACGATCCGATCCTCGAGATCGACGACCGTCTCGTGGCCGTCACGGGTGGCGAGTACCAGGGCACGCACCGGATGTCTTTGACGTACCCGGCGCTGACCCGGACGCGTGGTCTGCTCTGGCTGATTACGGGTGCCGACAAGCGCGAGGCATTGCAAAAGTTGCTGGCCGGCGATCGATCGATTCCCGCTGGTCGCGTCGTTGCTCCTGCCTCGGTGATCTTGGCCGATGCGGATGCCGCGGGCTAGCGGTTCTGCCTACAGGCCCCGAAGCACCTACGTGTCGTCCCACTGTGGAGCCACGCTCGCCATCAACTCGCTGATAATGCGTAGCTCCTCGCGTTCCGCAGGGTCGTTCGGGTCGTACGGTGGGTCATTCTGATGACGCTTGCGGAGTCGAGAACGCACCGCAGCATCCGCTAACGCGCTGCGCACGATCTCGGCAGCGTTGACCCCAGATGCGCGAAGCTCATCGAGCGCCTGCTGGGCGGTGTCATCGAGACGGACGTGAATCGAGCGATCCATGGTCATGATGCTATGGAGGGTGCTGAAGCGGCGCTCGCACGGAGTTGCGCGATTGCCGGGCGGTTCGACGCGCGATACCGACCGTTGGTGTCGTATGACCCTCCCACTCACGATACACCGGCGCGATCTGTGCCGCTACCGTTCACCGTATGGATCAAGACACGGAGAAGCGCGTCGCAGCGGAGTCTGCCGCATTGCTTGTCGAGGATGGCATGCGCATCGGGCTTGGCACTGGCTCGACTGTTGCCTTCTTGCTGCCCGCGATCGCCGACCGCAAGCTCGATATTCGTTGTGTTGCAACATCGGTCCAGACTGAGGAGGCGGCGCGTGCGCTTGGCCTCGTCGTCGAGAACGCTGCCGAGGTTGATCAGCTCGATCTGGCGATCGATGGTGCCGACCAGATTGCGCCTGATTGGTGGCTTGTCAAGGGTGGTGGCGCGGCGCATACGCGCGAGAAGATTGTGGCCACGATGGCGGATCGTTTCGTGGTGATCGCCGACTCGTCGAAGACTGTCGATCGTCTCGTCGCTCCAATCCCGCTCGAGTTG
>Ga0209702_10003148_pt1 | contig 26608 bp, 21 predicted proteins | sample FRY01_FD_187210 | JGI IMG/M metagenome (GOLD analysis project Ga0209702, IMG submission 187210) | Freshwater microbial communities from Lake Fryxell liftoff mats and glacier meltwater in Antarctica - FRY-01 (SPAdes) (version 2) | ecosystem: Environmental > Aquatic > Freshwater > Ice > Glacier... | reverse complement strand
GCCACGAGTGTTCGGAGGCATCTGATGTCGAAGTCATTGTGCTTCGGCCGGTCGTCCCGCCTCACCGCAGCCACGCTGCTGAAGTCTCCGCGATGCAGAATTTTCAACCCGATGCACCTCAAGCGAACCGCTCGCGTCGTTCGCCGCTGCGCGTCGAGAAAACCGAAAAACAACGCAAAACAACCAGTCCGGGGTCGCTTGTTTAAGGCCTAGGCCGCCTCTCGCGATTCTTAACATTCCTCAAGTCGATCGAAGAGGCGGGCGGTTCCATGTTGGATCACACGCTTTGAAAGACAAGACGAAAGAATGATACGATTCCTTTTGCTATGCTGAGCCTTCCGATCCACGGATCAAGTAGACGAATCACAAGTGAACGTTTCTGATCAGGCTGATAAAAAGAAGAAGCAGTGAAGAATCGTATTTGAGCTGCAGGATCAGGATGGAGTCGTCCTTCCCGGGTTTTCGCTTGCCGAAAGCTTAATGGAATTATTGTTCGAAAACGAAACGACAACTTGCGATACTCGGCACCGAGGAATAGTACTCGAAAAGTACGTCAGGCTATTCCTCAACGCTCCTTGCTCAACTCAATCGCAGCGGCGATGCTTTTAGCACCGAGTACTTTTTGATCGAACGGGCCATCAGCACTGCCCTTGGGCCATGTCGAGGAGTCTGCGTATTGGCCGTCATCCTTGTATTGCGTTTGCAAGCGAACGATCTCCGCCTTCAGTTCAGCAAACTTCGTAGCGACTTCCAGTTTGTTCGCTTCGGACTCAGAGAACAGCAAGTTGTGCTGTTCAGCGGGATCAGCCTCGAGATCGTACATCTCGTAAGCATCCTTCGTCCAGTAGTAGATCAGCTTGTGAGTCTTCGTTCGTACGCCATAGTGGGCTCGCGTGTTGTGATGTCCAGGGTCGTGGTAGTAGCGATAGTAGACCGATTCACGCCAGTCGTCGGGGGATTCGCCTCGCAACAGTGGAGCCAGCGAGCGGCCTTGCATCGAGTCTGGGATCGGTAAGCCAGCGAGATCCAAAAACGTCGGCGCGAGGTCGATATTCGCAACGAACTCGGACGGCGTACTGTTGGCTTTGATTCCGGGGCCTTTCGCGATCAGTGGCACACGCAATCCAGGCTCGTACATGAACCGTTTGTCGTACATGCCAAGGTCACCCAAATACCAACCGTTGTCCGCCGAATAAATCACGATGGTATTATTCGAGAAATCATGTTCTTCCAGATAATCGAGGACTCGGCCAACGCCATCATCGACGCCCTGCACACACGCCAGGTAGTCCTGCATGTAGCGCTGGTACTTCCATTTCGTCAATTCTTGACCGGATAGCACTGCGCCATCGACGGTCACTTCATTCGGTTTGACGCCCAGCCACTCGTTGCGCTCGCGCCCTTGAAGATCAGACGGCGGTTCCAGTTTCAAATCGCGACGTGTTAAATCACGCGCCACTGTTTGCTCGTTCTCCGGCAGAGCCGCCGGACGTGTCGCGTAGTCGTCCCATAAAGTGTCGGGTTCGGGGATGACCTGATCTTTGAAAAGGGCCTTGTTACGCGCATCAGGTTCCCAGTTGCGGTGCGGGGCCTTCTGGTGCAGCATCAGGAAGAACGGTTTGTCCTGTGGCCGTGTCTTCAGGAACTCAATCCCCAGATCGGTCGTTACGTCGGTGCAGTGGCCTTCGATCGTGAGCTTTCCACCAGGCGTCAAAAACACCGGATTTGAATAGACGCCTTGTCCCGGCAACACGCACCAGTTGTCGAAGCCAACCGGATCGGAGCCCAGGTGCCACTTGCCGATCATGCCTGTGTGGTAACCGCCTGCCTGCAGATGTTTGGCGACGGTGTCGCGCGATGAATCGAAACGGTTGAAGACCGGCACGCCATTCAGATGTGAATACTGACCCGTTAGCAACGTCGCACGACTGGGCGTGCAGATTGAATTGGTGACGAACGAGTTGGTGAATCGCGCACCTGCGTGAGCCAGTCGATCCAAGTGCGGCGTCTGATTGACTTTCGATCCATACGCGGAAATCGCATGTTGAGCGTGGTCATCTGAAAAGATGAACACGATGTTGGGTGCGTCGGCACCTGCAGCGGCTGTCAGCGAAAACGCAAGAGACAGAATGCCGAACAACGCGGTGGGTATTCGTTTCATATTTTTGCTCGCGGGGGTGAGTCGGTAAATGAGGGGATGATCCAAATGAATTTCCATCAGCGGAATCCTATACGAATTCGCGATGCTGTTCACTCCCGCAGCTTTAGAGGGTACGAAAAAGGTGAGCGGTCCTGAAAAGTACGTCAGCGCGCGAGGATGTCTTTCATCACTTCTAATTCCGTGTAGTACATCGCGCTCGGGTCGATGCCCTTGTCGTCAAGCCATTGCAGATGCTGTTTCATCTCTGGCTGGTTCGCGTAGGCCGGCAACCACACCAGCCACACCACACTCAACGCAATGATGCTGCCGGCCAGCGCGAGGACACGTCGGATCTGTGTATTCCAAATCATGGCGTCACCGATCCTGGAAAGATCACTTTGAACATCAACCATGCCATCAACAGCGTCAGGATTAAGTTCAGAGTCTGCCCGCAAACGTACAGGATCAGCGGTTTGCCGCCCTTGAGTTGCGGTAGAAGTTCTTTGAAATTTGTTTCCAGACCGATGCTGACGAATGCCAGACAGAAAAACCAACCTCGTATTGTCTTTGTCGATCCATCGATCATCGCATCGACCAGTTCCGGCCCGGCAGTCAGCGTCGAATACAACACTGAAAACAAAACTGACATTGCGACAAAGCCCAAAACGAATTTCGGAAAGCGATACCAGATTTCCATGGCACCGACCAGCGGAACAGTCTCGTCACGTTCGACATACGTCACCCAGTAAACCGCCACACAGAATGCCGTGACGCCAATCAGAATGTTCTGAATCATCTTCACTGTCGCGGCGACTTCCAAGGCTTCATCGCCCAATACTGCACCCGCCGCCGCAACCGCCCCGGTGGAATCAATCGTTCCGCCCAACCATGCACCGCCTACGATCGGGTCCATGCCGGTGGCTTTGATGATCGCTGGCATGACCACCATCATGACGACGGTGAACGACAGCGACATTCCGATCGCCAGTGACAATTCTTCCTTTTTCGCCTTGCAAGCCCCCGCCGTCGCGATTGCCGCCGACACACCACAAACCGACAAATCCGCAGAGATCACCATGTTCAGGGACTTCGATGGCATCTTCAAAACTTTCTGCCCGAAGATGTACGTCGAAACGAGTACAATCGGCGTTACGATCCATGCGACGAAAATACCCGGTAATCCCAACGCCAGCAGACGATTCATCAACACTTCCGCACCAAGCAACACCAACCCGGTCTTGATAAAGAACTCGGTCAGCATGGCGGGCCGTAGAAATTGCGGCGTGCCGATGGTGTTGCTGATAAGTAGTCCGACCAATAATGCCCACAAAGGATATTCCAGGTTGTACGCCTTGATGACGCTGTGCCCGGCCATCATGAAGGCGACCGTCGCGATCAGAAATATGATCGGAAACGCTTTCAAAAAGCCCACGACGGACTTGCCACGCACGGACATCGCAAAACCAAACACAACGGCGATGATCGCAAATGCACCGAGAGTTCCAGGCCAGCTTTTGGTCAAAGCATCCATGGGGCTGGTCGTCCACTTTGTTGGTGTGGCGATCCATGACGACAGCGGGTTGGCAACATCAACACTTTCGCCGATCGCCAACTTCGCGGCCAGGTCTGCGGGCTGAGTACACCAGACCGCCGCGAACGAGATCGCTAACAAGATTCCGGCACACCAAATCGCCAACCAATCCTCGCCTGTTCGCATGTCCGTCCACAAACTCGGCCTGGCAGCGGGAAGAGGCACATAGGCACTGGTTTCAGAGTTAGCGTCAGACATGCAGATTGGCTTTCAGGTGAAAAGCTTAGGGCTGGTTTGGCGAATTCAAACTTACGATACAACGGGGCTGCTCCTGCAACCGCTGCATGATGGATGCAGGTCAGACAATTCGACATCGTTGCGCGCGAATGAGACTCAGACGACGGGTTACCAGACCACAATAGCCCGAGTCTCAGGCCACTCAACAATGTCAGCAGGCCGTTGCTTTCATCGTAACCCGATGCGTGAGCGAGGGATTCGAGGCGCAGAAAGCACGCCATTCGATCCCTCACTGACGTTTCGGGTTGCGAAAACGCATTAGATCGACAGCCTGCCAGACGAACGGGCGACTTGTTCCACGACTCTGCGATTCGGGCGATCACGCCAACGGGGCGTTTTGATTCGAAGACTCTTCCGACTTCGCCACATGTGCGATGCGGATGATGCGGTAGCCGTCGGGTTTCGATTCAAGCGTGTCGATCCAGAGAGTGTCCTGCCAGCGGTAGCGGATTTGGATTCGAGCAATCGCGCCGGTCAGCAATGCGGCTCGGGCGAGCTGCAGGTTTTTGGCGGTGTCGGCGTTGGCAACGTTCAAGGCTCGATTTGCATCGCGGCGCTGAAGTGCAGCGGTCTTTTCTTCGGCGGAGATTTTGAATTCCGCAAATGGGTTAGTCATGGATTTTGCATGTTGAATTCAGATGCAGAGCCAGTTTGAAATCAAGTACGTCAGGCTTTCCAGCCTGACCCGACCGCTGCCATGTCAGGCTGGAAAGCCTGACGTACTTTTCGGCTGTTTCGAAAACGGGTCTACGGCATCCAGTGTCAGATCGTTGACCAAAAGCGATTCATCGAAAAACGGGATGAACACAGAACCTCTCGGCGGTTGGCCTCGCCCATTGATCCACACCTGAAACACTCACCCACTCCGGCACCAGTGATGCAGTGCGCAGCTATCCAAAATTCCTCTCGTGGGGACTCAGCGAAGCCACAAATGGCGGAGTTGGGTTTTATCTATGGATGTTTGTGCTGACGGCAATCTCGCTGGTTGGAGCGAATGCGTCGGCTATCTGTTGTACATGCAGTTTCTGGGACGTCGGCCAAATCCAAAGTGGTACGTGCCTTTCGTGTTTCTCTCGATCGCCTGGGCCATCAGCATTCACACCGTGACAGCGTTTCTGTACTGCGGTCTTGGTGGACGTTCCTTCTGGAACACTGCTCTGCTGGCGCCCCGATTTCTGGCATCGGCCTTTGTGAGCGGCCCGTCCTTCATCATTCTGGTGATGAGAATTCTGAGTATTACTATGGGATTCACACCGCCGACCGGACCGGCCAGAACGCTTATTCAAATTATTCGTATCGCTATGACGGTCAAACTGATCATGCTGGCCAGTGAAGTGTTCACGATGTTCTACACCGGCGGAGCTCACGCGGCATCCGCCAGATATCTGTTCTTCGGCCTGCATGGACATCACGGCCTGGTTCCGTGGAGGTGGACATCGCTGGCCTGCAACATTCTGGGCACCATTCTGTTTTTCATGCCCGCCGCGCTGGAATGTGGTTCAGTTCGTATCTCCGCCTGTGTGCTGTGCATTGTGGTAATCTGGATCGAAAAAGGCATGGGCCTGATCGTCCCCGGCTTCATCCCCAGGACGTTGCACGAGATCGTCGAATACACCCCCAGCCTGACGGAATGGAAAGTCAGCGCTGGCATCTGGGCGTTTGGCTTTCAAGCGATCGCGGACTATACGTATGACTGGGAAAACCGGCATTCGCCCGATGGAAAACAGCTTTGGGTCAACACGGCTGTCAAAAGAATGACGGGCTACGCGGCGGAAGAATGTCTGGAACTGGCCGATTATCCGCTGATTTTGGTAGCCGAAGACGACAAGGACAAGATTGCCGCAGTGCTGCGCGATGCGAGAGCTGGTGGTAGTGGTAACGACGTCGAATTTCGGACTTTCCATCGCGACGGGTCGATGCATTGGGCGGCAGTTTCCTGGCAACCAATGTATGACAACTCGAAGCAGCATCTAGGGTTTCGTACCAGCGTACGTGATGTCACCGAACGCCACCGCCTGCGTGAAGAGTTGCGACTTTACAATCAGCATCTGGAACAGCTTGTTCAGGAACGCTCCGCAAAGATCGCCCAACTGGAGGAGCAGCGGCTGAAGATGGAAAAGCTCGCCGCGTTGGGGCAAATGGCGGCGGGAGTTGCTCATGAAGTCAACAATCCATTGGCGGGCATTCGCAACGCGTTCGCGCTATTCAAAGCGAATCTGTCCGCCGCCGATGAAAACTATGAACTGCTGGAATTGATTGACAGCGAGATTGAACGGATCAGTTCGATCACCCATCAGATGTATCAGCTCTATCGGCCCAGCCTGCAGACACCTGCAAAATTCGATCTTCGCCGCGTGATCTCGAATGTCATTGCCCTGCTGCAGCCCGTGGCTGAAAAATCAAACGTGCAGGTCACATTGCAGATTGGGCGATGTGTAGGTCACGAACAACTCGACATGACGGAAGCAGTTCTGCGAGAAGGCGAAATCCGGCAGATTCTGTTAAACGTCATCCGCAATGCAATTCAGGCATCGCCGCCGTCAGGAGAAGTCTCGATCGACGTTTCCACGTCGGCCGATCATATCACGATTTTGGTGTCCGATCGGGGTGAAGGTATTTCAGACGAGATTGCAACCAGAGTGTTTGAACCATTCTTCAGTACCAAAACCGGCACTCGGCAAGGGATGGGGCTTGGCCTGTCGGTGTCGAGAAATCTGGTTGAGGCTCTTGGAGGTACAATCGCCACCGAAAATAGTCGACCATCCGGCGCGTGTGTCAACATCACGCTGCCACGCCAAATTTCCCGGTAGGAATCAACAGCAAATGACAAAGCGAATTCTGATTGCCGATGACGAGCCTCTGTACCTGCGGACGACCGGTCAACTGCTGCGCAAAGCGGGCTACGAATCGCGATTTGCAGGAAGAAGTCAATACCGGGCGGTTCCGACAAGATTTATTTTATCGGCTGGGCGTCATCCATATTGAATTGCCGCCGTTGCGTAATCGGCGTGACGATGTGATGCCGCTGGCCGACGTTTTCCTGAAGAATCTGCAGCGCGGCAAGACGCGAATCTCTGGATTCTCGGATGAAGTGATTGATTGTTTTCGGCGTTATGAATGGCCAGGCAACATTCGTGAGTTGCGAAACGTCATCGAACGGACCGTTGCGTTGTCTCGCACGGAAACGGTTCAGCTTTCTGATCTACCGAAGGCGATCCGGGACACGAATGCATCGCCTTCACGATCCGTTTCGGCACTGGCGGAAATCTCTCGGGAAGAAGCGATCGACAACGCCGACCGAAGCTACTTGACGGCACTCCTGGAAAAGCATGGCGGGAACGTCTCGCACGCCGCTCAACAAGCTGGCCTGTCACGACAGGGAATGCACAAACTGCTGCCGCGACACTGTCTGGGCCCCGCAGAGTTTCGTCGATGAAAGTGGCCTACAGCGCTGGGGTATTGTCTTTAGCTTGCATCGCGCAGTTGCGATTGCCCAGCGTGCAGGCAAAATCGCAGGAATCGCAGCAGCCTAAAGGCTGGACTCCAACGTGCTGGACTCCAACTGCCTCAATTCCACCGGGGAAATGATCATCAGCGGCAACGCACGATGACGACCGTCGCCCGCAGGTGACGATTGCGTAGTTTGCGTCGCTGAAGCCTCCACGTTCATCAAACGCGGACGACGAAGAAAGAAACTTCATCTCCAAAGCCACGGCTTGGATGGTAGTCCTCGCCTTCGCAACCTGGATCCTTTTTCAGATTCTCAATTTCCTCTACCTGGATTTCCTTTGGATTTCGATTACGCCGAAATAGGCGGGAGTTTGTACATGGCCCCGAAAAGACAAATCATCATTGGCAAAGTCGATCACGAACAACTGCAGAGCCTGTTCTTCAGCCGTTACGCGGCGGCCCTGGGCGACACGCCTTACCTGCAGTCCCTGCGAGGCGTATTGAACATTGCAAAAGTTCTTCCGCCCGACGAAATCCCGCCCGACGTTGTGACTATGAATTCGACCGTGCGATTGCGTGAGTTTCGCGACAAAGACACGGAAACCTACACGCTCGTTTATCCGAAAGACGCCAACATCGGGCCACAATTGTGTCGCCGGAAGAAGTTCCTGCCGACATCGTCACAATGAAATCCCCCGTCAATCTGTACGACATGGAATTCGATGTCACTGAATCGGACGGAGGACGGGTTCCGCTGGAGTCTGTGAACATGCTGGTGGCAAGCTCTGTGTGCCACCAGCAAAGTCTGTGGGCGTCCAGAGATACTGCCAATGAATCCATTCTGTTCGGGACTCATTAAATACGACTGCATCCCGGTCCGTTGGAATGATTCCCGCCGCCGTTGCTTCGGCAGCGGGTGTTGGTCGCACGTGGCCCTTCCGGAACAAATCTACGGACAGTTCTTTTTCGAATTGTCCGTTCGGCCAGATAGCAAATCCCTCGGCATTAATGTCGTATGGGTGGCCGTGAATGAAGTTGGCTTCCAACTGTTCCCGCACCAGATCAATCCCCGACTTGCGATAGAATCCCTGCAATGCGTTCTGAAAGGACTTCAACTGATCGTTTGATGCGAATCGAAGCCAGCCGGTTTCAGGCACCGTCGCTGCCACCCAACCGCTCTGTTCCTGAAACAGCAATCGCAAGGGAACCGTGCCAAGCCGGCTGCATTGCAGTTCGACATAAAAACTATTCGAAGCGGCATGAACGTGGCCGCACTGCAGATCCGCGTTTTTCCAGACGCGGCAACTGTTTAACAGGCTGATGAGTTCACGTTCGACGAAACTGCGAATGGCTTTTTCGACATGTTCCAACTGATCGTCGCCCGCTCGCCGGGCACTGAAGCGACGGAATGATGCCTCCTGATGTTCCAGCCGTCGCAAACGTCGAAAAAGTTTCGGCAACGTACCGGAATGGAATCCGGGACGCAGCAGGCGTGCGACCGTTTCCCCATGACTGCCCACCGGAACTGGTTCCAGAGCTTTTTGGCGATTGGCCTGGTACAGCCGCCAGTTCTCCTTGAGTTCCCAGACCAGGAACCCAAAAATGCCAGGCAGAAAGAAGATATTGAATCCTGTCAGCAGCCCTGCCAGCCACCTGCCCAGATAGGGCGTAAACAGATGCAGCATGAATTCACCGATAACGGCAATCATCGGCAGGAGCATTTTATGAGCCACGGTAACGACGGGAAAATGCTTCACCGGGTGCAGGGTCGGTTCTATCAGCAGATTGACATAAATACGAATGACAAACGACACGAATGACCACAGCACACCGAGGAATGCCTTCGCGACAATTGACAGCCAGCTCTCGTCGCTGTGAAACCGAAGCCATTCATCGACGGCGTACAGGAGTCGTTCAACGAAGCTGAGAATAACTCGGAACGTATCGATGATCCAGTCGATCACGGCCATGACGACACGAGCACGCAATTTATACCAGGCATTACCAACCCATTCTGCGGTCAGTTCCTGTGTGTCCTGTCCCAAGCGCGAATTGATGGCGGTGCTGAACAGGAATGCGATGCTGGCAGTCCACCACCAGTTGAGCGAACTTCCTGTCAGTATCCACGGCAACAGCTTTGCACTGACCACGGCGACGATGCTGGGCATCAACACGATTCGGCGAATGCGTACGAAAGTCCGATCCCGCAGCAGCGTTTGTACGAGCGGTAACTTCAGGACTTTCATAGGAAAATCGATCAGCACCTTTCGAATGAGCCGCCAAAGGGATGAGACCTTACGAAAGAACCAGCGTCGAAAGGTGACGACGTGAATCAGAAACATCAGCAGGAAGCCGATCAGCAACACCCACGAGATTGTTTCCAACTGCCGCACGACGATCTGGTCCACTGCATCGTCGGCGTTTCGGGGCGGCACAGAAACGACTTCACGCAGTTGATCCGAAGCCGCCTCATCACTGACGACGACAGTGGGTTCAGTTGCTGGCGCTATTTCAGTTGCTGCTGCCTTCTCAGATTCGACGGCTCCGTCTGATAAGTCAGATCTGACTGATTCGTCGGCCACCCGCGACACATTTGCCGCCTCCGGTCGATCCTTAATCAGGTCGAAAATATGAATGACGCCTTCGACAACGACGAGCGCCCCGCCGAACGGTATAATCAGAAACTGAGTTGTAAATCGGCCAACCTGTGTCCCAAAGAAAATGGAACTGGTGATCTGCAGCCAACGCAAATAAAACTCGCCGCGACGATAAACGCCATCCATGGCCACGTCCAGATGATCATCCGCGCGAAGCAGATAGTCACCGCGATAGAGTTCCTTTAACTCTTTCAGATCCGGCAGCTTCAGATCGTTCTTGCTGATCGCATCGCGAAGATAGCCCATCGTCAGGTAGCCACGAGTGGCGATACAGTCGAGAGAATCTTCGACCAGTTTGTCGAAGGCAACCTGTTCAGGAATACTCGTTGGTTTAAGTTCTACGGCCAGCAATGTCTGACTTAACGCAGGCCGCATGCGCGTTCGCATTTGTTTTTCGGCCAGCCTTGCCGCATCATGCAGCAACTGTGTGAGTCGTTCGCGCTCGATGCCGCTCAAACGGACATAAACCAACCGCGATGCCGCGCTGGCCAGATGCTTGGCCATTGTCACTTCGCGCAGATTCGATAACGGTCGTCGCAATGGCCGACGACCGCGACTGACGATCCACTTGACCAGATCGACTTTGTACGTCACACGCTCGTGATCCAGACACACTTTTTGCAGGTCGTACAGAAGTCGCTTTTCTGAATTCCAAAAGCCATGCACTGAGTTCGTGGCGAGTTCCCACAGCGATGAATGCCAGTTCTCCGTGTCTTCTTGGCGGAATTCAATCGCTCTCCGCAACCGCTCAGTCAAAAACGCAATGTCAGCACGTGCCTTTTCAATGGCAGAGGCACGTTTGTCATTAGACGTCGCACGCTGCGATGCCATGATGGAGTTCACAATTGCCGCGACAGTATTGCCTCGATCGTTGTTCCTGTCGCGTCGTCGCAACAGTCGAATGTAAGAACGATCCGATTGTGTAATTCCAGTGCCAAGCGTCCAGTTGCGTCGCGTCCTGACCAGTGACGCTTCGTCGCGCACAACGTGCGGCGTAAGATCCGGTTCAGTAGCTCCGTACAACTTTGTCTTTGCGGCAATGTCGTCCGCAGCGACATCACGCGAAAGTACTGTTTTCAGATGTGGACGGCCAGCCAGTGATGGAAACCAAACAGCCAGCAAGTCCGGTTCGAAGCGTTGCAGTTCGCAGTACAAGGATATGAATTCACGCCAGGCCTCAACACGAGAATCTGGTTCAATAAGCCGATGTTCGCTTCTTAAAACGAAATGAGCTTCATCGAATTCAACTTGACCAATCTCCGCGATCCGTTGCTGAATATCCGACCGTTTCAGTGTCCTCTGGCATTTTAGAATTAACTCGCGATCGATGTGAGCATGAAACAGTCTTCGCCAGACTTGTTGCAGCAGCTCCTGCAGCGGCCAGTGCTCCAGTTCACCTTCTTCCGGCTGGCTGATCAGCAGGCATTTTTCAGGCAGGTTCGCAAATGTCGTGAGTCCAAGTTCATCGGGATGAGTCAAATGCCGCACGTCTGGCGCATCCACGACCTGACTTTCCGTGTGCGGAATTGACGCTGATAGTTTTGCGAATCCGAATTGTTCGCGAATCACACGACGGATGACGCGGCCTTCGACCAGAAATGCAGACGCATCTGCACGCGACAACGCACGTCGTAACTCTTCAATGCGGGATATTCCCTCGACCCTTGACACCGCTGTTCCTTTCAATTTATCAGACCGATGGGTTGCAGAGGGCAGCGACTGGCAACGAACGTGTGCGTTTCGTCGTCGTTTTCAAAGATGACCGTCACTGTGCCTCGATTAGAACCACTGGAGACTTCCGTCACCATGCCGCGACCATAGCGAGGATGGCGAACCTGCATACCTTCACGAAACTCCAGCGAACCATGATCGCCGTTGTCGGGTGTGGCTGTGTTCGGCAGTGCCGCTTGATCATGTTTGGCAGAAAGCTCGGCCGCCGTCATAATCAACTTTCGACCGGCAACCGCCTGAGCGGCCATGAAACGTCGTCGCGCCTTTTCCACATGCGGATTGAGCAAGGCTTCAGTGATGAGCGGCGGTGTCTGGACATTGGATTCACGAGCGATAGCGCCGTGAAGTTCAGGAATGAACGGGCTGGAAATTGTCGTGCGTCGCATACCACGGAATGTACGTTCCGATGTTTGAGTCAACGTCAGCTCTTCCATGGCTCGCGTGATGCCGACGAACAGCAATCGACGTTCTTCTTCAAAACTGGCAGGATCGCCTTCGCGAACGGCCCGTTCATGAGGAATCAAACCGCTTTCGATGCCAATGACGTAGACTGCCGGAAACTCCAGCCCCTTGGACGCATGTAAGGTCATCAGCGTCACGGCACCGCGTTCGGGGTCAATACTGTCCGCTTCGTTGCTTAATGTTGCCTGCTCCAAAAATCCCTGCAATGACGGAATATTGTAGCGACCGGTGAACACTGAAAAAAAACTGCTGTTGTTGTCGTTTGATTCTGCACTTGCACCTGCCCCTTCATCAGCAGCAACGCGTTCATCTGCGATGTCGTATTCATCGCCGTCTTCATCATGGTTATGATCATCGTCGTCGTCATCAGTTTCTTCATCCATTTCGCCGACCGCATCATATTGACGCGCTGCGGAGATAAGTTCGAAAACATTTGCCGCGCGGTCAATATCCACTTCATCGTTCTCTTCACGCCACAGCGAGAGATAATCGATATCCGCGATCAGCTTTTCAATCAACGGTGCCACCCGACCATCGGACGATTGTTCGTGCAACTTCTGGATCAAATCAACGAACGCTGCTATTGCTTTGCAACTGCGGGCGGTAAGTCCATTGACGGTCGATGCCTCACACGCAGATTCAAAAAGACTTATCCCGTATTTCAATGCGTGATTTCGCAACTTCAACAGCGAGGTATCTCCGATGCCGCGTGCCGGACGATTGACAATTCGTTCCATCGCGGAATCATCTGCCTGGTTTTCGATCAAGCGCAGATACGCTACCAGATCCCGAACTTCTGCGCGTTCGTAGAATGAATAGCCAGCCGCGACCTGAAATGGAATCTGGTGCCGCGACAAAGCGGTCTCAAACAGCCGTGACAACGCATTGACTCGGTAGAATATGGCAAAGTCTGAGTACTTTCGTTCTCCCGCTGCGACGCGAGCGGCGATCTCGGACGCGATGCCATCTGCTTCTGAGTCCCCATTTTCGAACAGCAACAGACGAACGGCTGCACCTTCGGGATTGTCGGTCGTCAATTTCCCGCGATGGGGACGGCGATTGTTGGAAATCAATTGCTGCGCGCAGTTCACGATCTTCTTTGTGCTGCGGAAATTCTGATCGAGCGATACGATCTGCACCGCAGGAAAGTCACGTTCGAGGGTCGAGATATTTCCCGGTCTCGCGCCGCGCCATCCATAGATCGACTGATCCGGATCGCCCGTAGCACAGAGGTTCGGATAGAGCTGCGACATGGCTTGAACGATGCGATACTGAGCAAAGTTCGTGTCTTGATATTCGTCCACCATGATAAAGCGAAAATGATGATCCAGTTGTTCTCGAACAAGTTCGTCGTCTTCCAGAATCTTCACCACGTGCAGCAGCAGGTCATCGAAATCGACAGCGTTCTGTTGTCGCACGCGAGCTTCGTACAACGGAAAGACCTGATACACAATCGCATCCAGCGGATTGCCAACGCGCTGTTCAAACTGCTGGCGAAAAATCTCCGCCGTAATCATATCGTTGCGGGCGCGGCTGATGCGGCTGAGGACTCGACCGGGGTCATGAAAAACGGTGTCGAGTTTTTCTTCCTTCATGATATGTCGAACCAGCGAAACCTGATCGCCATGATCCAGGATCGTGAAGTTATCTTTGAGCCCGACATGTTCCGGCCAACGCCTGAGTATCCTTGAACAGAAACGATGAAATGTACTGACTCGAACCCGCTTGCCGCCGAGCAGTCGTTCTATTCGAGTTCCCATTTCCCGAGCGGCTTTGTTCGTGAAGGTCAGTGCCAGGATTTGATCCGGGTGAACTCCACGCTGCAACAGACGCACAATGCGGTGCGTGATGACACGCGTTTTCCCGGAGCCCGGCCCTGCGAGAACAAGCAGCGGTCCTTCGAAATGTTCAACTGCCTGATGTTGGGCGTCCGTAAGACTGACAGTGATTGTGGGGGCGTTGAGAGACAAAATAAAGCACCGCGCTCCTGCGGAAAGGCGATCGATTGACGGCTAAACGTAGATTTTCCATATGATGGCGGCACATTCTACGCAGGCCGTGGCAGATTCTCAATTGCGTCGAGTTTGAGTGGTTCGCACGGGTGCGGCAGTGGTCTAATAGCATCGAGTTAGCGACGTTTTTGTGAGTGGCAGGACGCTACCCGCCGGTATTGCCAGAGCCCTAGCACCAACATCGGGTCAACGAGGGTGTGTTGCACGATGATTATGCTTCACGTGGTCTGGAATGAGGACTTAAACGGCGATCGTTCCCACGTCCCTTCTCCCCCCGAGATCGGGCGAGAAGGTGGCCGGAGGCCGGATGAGGGGTCTGACCTTGAGTGAAATCAAGCTGAACAATAGATGCGTTAAATTCCCCTCACCCTAGCCCTCTCCCCGAGGGAAGCATGTGAAATAGGAAAATCGTTTGCTGGGGGAGAGGGGACAGTCACAATGCCAGCCGGCACAGTATACTACGCGGCCTTTTTCTTTGGCTGTGGAGCGGCTTTGGCAGCCTCGTCGGTCGTTGCTTCCGGCTTGCGGATGATGCGGACCGGCTCCATTGGTGCGGGCTGATGACGAGCCACGAGCACCAGTAATGATGGCATGAGCAGCAGCGAAACAAGCAGGCTCGAACCAACTCCCAGAGCCAGCAGAATGCCCATGCTGAACATCCCCTGATGAGACGCAACAACCAGACTCCCGAAGCCCACAATCGACGTCAGAGATGTGACAATCACGCTGCTCAGCATGTCCGGGGATGGTTCGAATGACTTTTTGCCGGCAGCAATTTGTCTTCGGCAATCCGCCACGAGATAGATTCCGTTGTCGATCCCGATGGCGAAAACCAGCGGCAAGGCAATCAGATTGAGTGGATTGAACGACAGGCCCAAAAGCACCATCGTGCCCAGCATCAATAAACTTCCGGCGAAGGCTGGGACCAATGTCAGCAGCGTGTCGCGGAGGTTGCGGTAATCTAGTACGGCAGCGATAAAGACAACCAGGCCAAGGCAGATCATCACGAGCAGCGATGGTTCCACAGTGCCATTGCGTTTGAATAATGAATAACCAATGAAGGCCGCCACGGCAATCGGAGGCACTACGGTTAAGAGCTTCTGGCCAGGTCGCAGGTAGTTAAACAGCAGCAGCATTGAGATCACAGCCAGAGCATACAAGCCGATGCTTGCGTAAGTCGTATGCATTCTTCCGGCGGATTCCAGATTCTGGACCGGGACACCAGTCACTCCAGGATCGACAGTTCGCAGCTCTTCGACGAAAGTGTTTAGTGAAGCTCCACCCCAGACGTCGTTCTTCGGATAGATTCTCAAGGCCCAGTGCTGAGTATTATCAGGATCAACACGCAGATAGCGGTTCTTCAATTCTGCCGGCACGTCTCGCAAGCCAATGGGTTGAAAGTCATTTGAACTTGCAATGTCTGCGTATTCATTGATCAACCATTTGGCAACCATGTCGTTGTAGGCGCTGAGAATGTCGCTGGATCGCCGACCGGGAGTCTTCGAAAGATCTTCCAGGAATTTGTCGAGCGATTTTGCAGCGGCCTGAGCCGTTGGGTTTTTCGACTTGCTCACTGCGGCGAACAGTGCTTCGACTTCTCTTCCGACGGCGTTGTGATCGGCTGCGCTAATTGATGGAGTTCTGTTCGGAATGCTGGCTGCCGTTTGCTGCAACTGCTGAATAATCTGCATCGTTCGCGGATCAGCGGTCTCCGGCAACTTGCTGGCCGCATCGCTGACGCGAGCGACGGAAGGCAGAGTCAGGAATCGATTTCGCAAAGAAATCGCGTCTTCCCACTTGGGAGCCACAGCTACAGCGTAGAGTACAGTTTCGGTTCCGGACTCTGAAAGTCGACGTTCAGCTTTAACGGCGTCGATGTCAGGATCCTGCAGAGCAAGCAGATTCGAATCGTAGTGGAGTCGCGAAGTAATTGTGCCGTCGGAGTACCGAAACGCCATAAAACCAAAGAAGGCCAATGTCACGGCGCAGACTGAGATAGAAACGACCGGCCAGGCGACCACCGCTTTTCGCAGCATGGGAGCCGAAAACGGTTGTGGTAGCTGATCAGCTTCCACGCCTTCGTCAGACAGCGTTATCAGTGCAGGGAGAAACAGAAACGTTGTCAAAGCGCAGATCAGCACGCCCATGGCTGAAATCACACCCAATTCGGCGAGGCCGGGGAAGCCAGTGACGAGTGCCGTCGCAAATGCCAGGGCCGTGATGATAGACGAGGTTAGAATTCCCTTGCCCGTTGTTTCTGCTGTCTCGCGCAGAGCCTCCGGCAACTCCAGCAACTCCTGGCGGTAAGCCAGATAGCCATTGATGAACGACACTGAATAATCGATGCCAAGACCAATTAGAAAGATTGAGAAACAGACACTGATGATATTCAGATGGCCAACGACCAACGTTGCAGCACCGAATGTCCAGGCAAGTGAAACAATCAACGTGAGCAACGCCAACATCGGATGCCGGATGCCTCGAAAGGCAAGCAGCAACATACCACCGACAGCGAAGAAAGCGACGATGCCAGCATTCCGCATGTCCACGGATGTACTGTGCATTTCGGCATGTTCAAGGGCGGGTGTGCCGGTGAGCGAAATCTTTAGGTCTGGATAGTCGGCTTGACGTTCCGTCTGAACTGCCGCAATGTGTTCCTGTAACCGTGAGATCACAATTTTTGTGCCGTCAGTTTCATTCTTCTGAGGCAGGGCGGCGACTTGCAGAACTCCGACCGTATTGTCGTCATTCAGAACATAGGCCGTGGCGTCGTCTGTGAGTTTCTGGTCTGACGCGACGTCCATCAGCTCTGGCAGCGGTGGCATGAACGATTGTGTTTCGGCGTTCGTCGATTGCAGCGAGTGTTCCATAAACGTCGAGAGACTATCGCCCAGACGCTTGATAGATTTGTAGGTCGCGTCTGGAACAACTCCGTCCTTTTGCTTGGCGACGAGAGTCTTTCGAAGAGACGACGCCAGATTTTCCGCGCGGACATAGCTCCAGTTTTGGTCGCGAACCACGGTATTGTAGTTGTTGACGCGTGACGCTGTTTTCTGGAGATCCTGAGCCGAAAGGAACTGCAGCGCTTTTCTGCGCATGGCGTTCAGATTGACGCTGGATTGGACGTTTCCGAAGTATTCAGGTTCGCGTCGCAGTCTGTCGCCGAGATCATCGATGACCCGTTTGATAACGGTTGCATTTGGCGAAGGCGTTTCGATCACGACCATCAGGTCTTTGTCAGCAGCGAATGTTTCTGAATACTGTTTCCATCGAGCGGCGAACGGACTGGCCGGATTCATCAGATCAGTACGACTGGTACGAATCTCAAGCTGGATCACCGTCACGCCAACTGACGTACACGCCAAAAGCAGCGAAAACATCAGCATCAGCCGTGGCCGTGAGGCCACCGTCGCCACTGTCCAGCCAAGAAATCTTGCTGGCAGTGACCTCGGTGTAGCAGTGTCCGACGGTCGGGTCATGACCATTCCTGGTCAAAATGTGATGGAATCAACAGAAAGGACGATCGTGGTGGCTAATGCGCACGAATAACATAATCGCGCTGGGCCGATCGTATTCGAAAGATCGGCATCGGTCTGTGTCAGGCTGGAGCAGAAATCGCCAGTGGACGGTTTCGTGGACTTTTCTTGAGACTCACTGGGTGCCGATCGGGAAATCTATCCGCACTTTATGCAACAATGCCGGTTGTGCTGAAGTGCGCGGGAGCATTCGGTTTTCGACTGGTGATTTTGAATGGCAGTATGCGGCAGAATCTGCCGCTGCTTTTGATTCGTGGAGCTTAACATTGTGGTATCAACAGAACAAAACGCTGCACTACTCGGATGCAGACTTCAAGTCGTCACTGCGCCGGGGCCGGGTGCCGTCGCGGTGATTCAATTGACTTCCGGAAGTGACCAGGCTGCGATTTGGCTGCGACGCAAAATCCTGTCTGGTTCGTCTGCGGATCAACCTGCTGCTGCTGACCACGGAATGTCTGTGGGGCGGATTTACTACGGCCGCTGGAATGGTGAAGATCTTATCATTGTGCGTACTTCGCAGAGCACATTTGAGATTCAATGTCACGGCGGCAGGATTGCCATCGACTGCATCCGCAATGATTTGCAAGAGGCCGGAGCGACCGAAGACGTAACTGGCGATGGACAACATTCATCGACAATTCAGGAGCAAATCGAACGAGAAGTCGAACGGCGTTTGCCAACAGCTCGCAGCCGCAAGCTCGCCGGACTGATTCTTTCTCAGGCGACAAATTCTTTATGCGATGATTTGGCGCAACTGAAATCCGCCGACGCTGCTTCTGCTGCGGTCGCCGTTATACGACAGCGATTGGTACGATGGCAGAACGTCGTCGATCATTTGACCGAACCGTGGCGAGTTGTCTTGGCGGGTGCTCCAAACGTCGGCAAGTCTTCGTTGCTAAATGCCATTGCCGGAATGGAACGGTCGATCGTCTTTGATCAGCCGGGGACGACGCGTGATATTGTGGAAGTCGATACTGTGATCGATGGCTGGGCGTTCCGTTTTGTCGATACTGCCGGCATTCGTCTGGAAGGTGACGCTGGGCAAATCGAATCGCTCGGAATTCAGCAATCCTATCTCGCGGCGTCAGAAGGTGACGTGTTGTGTCTGGTGGTTGATGATCGCCCCGAATCCCAGGCATCGATCGAACGTTTGATGCCCAGCAATCTGCCAAAACACACGGTTGTCGTTCGAAATAAATGCGACCTGGAAACGGAAGCGACCGTATCTTTGTGTGCATCGACTCCGTTTGGGGCGTTGCCAAGGATTATGGTTTCAGCCTCCACAGGACATGGCCTGCCAGCTTTGTTGCAGTGGATCAAGCTTGCCATGGTGCCGGAAGAACCAACCAGGGAGACCGCGATTCCAATTCTTCCAATCTGGAGGTAGCAAACGGAGTTTGCAATGACTGTAGGACGGGACGCCAGTCCCGTCCTGACACGTTTGCTTCTAAATTGAGTTACTTTAGAAGTGAGCTGCATATCAGGACGGGTCTGGAGACCCGTCCTACGGAAACGCACAGCAGCGTATCACTTCACTTGACTCCTTTGGCCTTGAACTCCGGGTTTTCCTGCGGCATCTGAGCGTGCATGTTGTCCTGCCAATTACGGAGTTGTTGACGCATCAACGCGAGTTGTCTCGGTGATTCCGTGGCTAGATTTTTGAGTTCACCAGAATCGGTTGCAAGGTTGTACAATTCAGCATCGCCAAATTCGTAGAACTCAATCAGCTTCCAATCCCCGACCCGCATCGCCGCCCCGGGTGTCCATTCTGAACCATGATAATGTGGATAGTGCCACGCCAATGGGCGAGACTGATTTAGCATATTGCCGGACAGTGCAGCAGTGAAGCTCTCGCCGTCTAATGTCACATCCGCCGGTGGATCAACATCAGCAAGTTCCAGGATTGTCGGAAGGAAATCTGTACTCAACACCGGTTGATCACATGCGTTGCCTGTCGTTGACTTTCCTGGAACACGCACGATTAAAGGCACGCGAATACCGCCTTCGTAGAGCCAGCCTTTGCCGGATCGCAACGGCAGGTTGCAGGTCGGACCTTCCTTACGAAGAGTACACAAGCCTCCATTATCGGAAGTGAAAATGATGGTTGTGGAATCTTCCAAACCCAGATCGCGAATCGCCGCAGCCACCTGACCAACGCTGTCGTCAATGGCGGAAACCATGGACGCATACTCCGCGTTATCCTGTCGTGCCTTTGAGACGCCACGTCGCTCTTTGATAGGCATCGGTGGGCTATTTAACTTTAAACGTTTCTCTTTAAAGTGATCGAAGTGCTTATCGTCTTTGTGGATCGGCGTGTGGACGTCGTAATGCGACAGGAATAGTAGAAACGGTCGCGACGGATCGCGGCTTTTCAGAAAAGAAACAGATTCCTCAGTCAGTCGTTCCGTAATGTATTCACCTTCGTGTTGCTCCTGGAGATATTTATTCTTCCACGGTGCAAAATAACCTGCAGGCGGCTGTCCCCAGTGACCACCACCAAGATTGACGTCGAACCCCTGATCTGTTGGCAGAAATCCGTCGCCACCCAGATGCCATTTTCCGGCAAAGAATGTCTGATATCCGGCAGCCTGCAGGATTTCGGCGACGGTAAGTTCTTCCAGAGGCAACTCACCACGATCTTCAATTTGAAGAAATCGATGTTGGGCATCACGCTTCGCTGTTTGCCCCGGAATCCAGTCTGTGATGTTGACGCGAACAGGATGACGGCCCGTCATGATGCTGGCCCGCGTCGGTGAGCACACCGGACACGCCGCGTAGGCTTGAGTAAAACGCACACCAGATTTTGCCAGTTCGTCGAGATGCGGTGTTTCGTGAAATGAACTGCCATAGCACGACAGATCTGCCCAGCCGAGATCATCGATCAGGACAAACACGAAATTCATCCTCGGCCTTTCATCCGCCAGAACTGGCGAATAGAGCAGCAGCAAAGCAAGCATCAAAGGGCACGGTACTCGCATATCATCAATCCAGGACTTAGAGACGAGCTTGGGGGGAGACGCCAGTTTTAACTGTCGAGACGAGCTTGGGCACGCACGAATTTTAACTGTCGTGCTGAACTGACGGTATCCCGTGTTTATATTTTGACTGACTTTGTTCCTGGAAGTGGCGTGTCTCCAGTAGTGTGCGTTTCGATTTAGGAGAATTCATTATGCACGCTTCACTTGAATTGATAACAGAATGGTGCAATCGCTGTGAATGTAATTCGGGAGTATTCACACCCAACGCATCCGAGACACTCAGGAACGGAATGTCGGACCGAATGATCGCAATGCTGACAAGAAAATGGAGGGCACTTTGTCAACTTCGGTTTGAGGCGTTTGGAAAGGTCGTCAATCGGGAAACGCTTCGCGAGTGAATCCAACTGTGTGGCGACGCCGGAAAAAGCATTGAGCAATTGTGCGAGCCGCCAGTGTTTCGTTGATCGATCGGTCTTACTGGACCTTAGCAGCGGCGGTTGTCAGAATTCTGCGGATTCATGCACTTGCCGGTACAACCTGAACCTGAGCATTGGCTTCATCGTGAATTGCCGAAGAATGACCTGTCAAACCGCACAATTGCGAGGTATAACCGCTCATTATGAGCACGCTTTCTTTATTGCTGTCGTCGGGTGTCAGGGCGGAGTTGTTCCGGCTACTGTTCGGCTTGAACGCAGAGGAGCTGCACGTTCGCGAGTTGGAGCGGCAGACAGGGTTTGCAGTTTCAACGGTGCGTCAGGAACTGAAGAAACTGGATTTGCTAGGCTTGGTGCAAACTCGGGTGAGCGGCAATCGTACCTATTACCATGCCAACAGCAATCATCCGTTGTTCCCGGAGATTCGCAGTCTGGTCTTGAAAACCAACGGGTTGGTCGATGTGCTCCGCGAGGCACTTGGCAAAGAGTCCGTTCGTATGGCATTTGTGTTCGGTTCAGTGGCCGAAGGCAGCGAAACGGCGGAGAGCGATATCGATCTGATGGTGATCGGTTCGATTTCACTGCGGACGCTGGCAGGCCGGTTGTCCGGAGTGCCTCAGACAGTCGGCAGAGAACTGAATCCCAGCGTGATGACGGAGGCAGAGTTTTCAAAGCGCAGTCAGGCGGGAGATCATTTTGTTTCGACCGTTCTGTTGGCTCCGAAGCTCTTCGTGATCGGAGATGCGGATGAGCTTGCAGCAATGGGAAAAGAACGGTTGGATTCGTCCGCATCAGACTAGCGCCCAGGAAATTGCCGGACTCTTGTCGATCGTTGATCGTGATCTGCTGGATGCTCAGGGACGCATCTCCGCCGACTGGCAGTTTGGAATTGCCTACAATGCGGCTTTGAAACTCTGCACGATCCTGATGTTTGCATCCGGTTACAGGCCGGAACGCAATGCGGCTCATCAGCGAACGCTGTCTGTGCTGCCGTTGATTCTGGGTAGCAATCGCAAGGCAGACGCGGATTATTTGGAAGCCTGCCGTGTGAAACGAAACACGGTTGAGTACGACATGGCTGGGGCGGCAACGGATCGTGATGCTGCCTAGTTGCAGGAATTTGCAAAGCAGTTGCGGTCTGAGGTGAACTCATGGCTTCGTGGGAATCATGCGAAGCTGCTGCCGGTGCCAGGGAAGTAGTTTTGGTCTTTCGACGGGTTAAGTATCAATGTCCTCAATTTCAAATGATGCTCCTCCATCTCAGACTCAACTGCGAGCGGAGCTGGAACGGATGGTCATCGGCGACCTTCTGGGGCCTGCAGGAGGCGAATCTGAAGAGCTGACAGAGCGGTCAGTTCGGGATCGCTACCTAGTGGGCGTTCTGGCTCCTTCAAGAGGCCATGAAACTGAAGAGCATGAGGCTGTGCCAACCATGAACCGCATCAATGCCAACAGCCTGCCGCTTCATGATGAAGCCGCAGGCTGTTTTTGTTTGAGACGAAGCTTCTGCACGGCGTTCACGAACTTCGTTTGGTATTCTGCTCGATTACTTTTCCCGCAAGTGACTTCATCCATGATTCACCAATGACAAAAGGCATATCTCAGGAATCCAACCAACTCCGCCGTCATCTGCTAAATCACAACGGCCCGGATGTGGTGGATCGCATGCAGCAGTCTGGAATGGCAGATCCGGTTGGACTCATCATCGAGATGACCGACGACATCGGCAAGCAGTTGACCTACGCGGCCCTTGAGAAGCAGGGCATGCCCAAACACGAGATCCCGGAACTCATTGCGTCCTACTGCAAGAACGCCATCCCGACCTTCAAGTGCGTCGTCAGCTTTGAGACAGCGAAGAAGATCTTGCCCCTGACCTCCGAAACCGCCGAACAAAATCTCAAAGGCCCCAGACGCCCCGGCACGCACTGGATCGTCATCGTCGGAGGCGGCGGAAACAGCTATGCGATGGTGCCGTTGAATTCCGTGTAATGGAGACCGCAAGGAGAGATGACGGCGACACGTGTTCTGGCCAGTCTGAAACTGAGCCAACGCAGGATGGACCACAGAACGCAGGAACGCCGCTCCAGCATTGCATGCACAAGATCAGCAAAGGCGTTTCGCCGAGCAAGTCCGACAGCAAGCTCACCAGCTCACCGTATCCAGCGTTTATGTTCGACTTTACTTTGCTCCTGGAAATGGTCCGTCCCCGGTGGCTGTTTGGTTTGTAACAGATGCAACAATGTTTCGAATGCTGTTCTGGTGTGCGGACTTTGCTAAAGTACGCCCGTTGTCACTTACTCAAAGGCACAGGCGAATGACGGAGTTGGATCGCTTCCTGGCTGACATCGCAATAGAAGTGCCACCGGCGACGCCTCGGAAGGCTAAGTGAAACACTCTACGACAGTTTTTGGGAAACATGAGTTTTTATGGCACAACTGGAATACATCGAAGCCATCGAAAAAGGCTGTGGGGTGCGGCCGATACGCTGCGAGCCAATTCGAATTATGCGAGCAACGAGTACTTTCTGCCGGTGATGGGGTTGGTGTTTCTGCGGCATGCTTACAGCCGGTTTCTGGCGGTCAAAGATGACATTGAAGCCAATCTGCCTAAACGTGGCGGCAAAGCCCGAGCCCTGACGAAGGAAGATTTTTCGCAGAAGAGTTCCATCTTTTTGCGGCCGGAAGCTCAGTTCGACCATCTGGTGTCTCTACCCGACAGCACAGACCGAGTGAAAGCCATCATCGGGGCGATGGAGTCGATCGAAGAAGACTACGACGATCCGCACGAAATGCTGGGCAAGGCCCAATACGTGATGGCCAATCCGCCGTTCAACGTGGACGAAATCGATGCGCCCAAAATCACGAATGACCCGAGGCTGCCGTTTGGTCTGCCTGGCGTCAATAATCGCGGCAAGGTGTCCAACGGCAACTACGTCTGGATCAGCTATTTCTGGAGCTACCTGAGCGAAAAAGGGCGAGCGGGATTTGTGATGTCGTCGCAGGCGTCCAGTGCCGGGCGAGACGAAGCGAAGGTGCGTCAGAAGCTGATCGAGACCGGCGACGTGGAAGCAATGATCGCCATTCGTTCCAACTTCTTTTACACACGAACTGTGCCGTGCGAATTGTGGTTTCTGAATCGCGACAAGCCAAAGAAACTACGCGACAAAGTGCTGATGCTGGATGCTCGAAACGTCTATCGCACAGTCACGCGAAAGATCTACGACTTCAGCCCCGAACAGCAACAGAACCTGCTGGCGATTGTCTGGCTGTATCGCGGCCAGAGCGATCGGTTTCTGGGCCTGGTCTCAAAGTACCTTCGAACTGTTGTGGACGAAGGCCGAGCCTGCTTTGAACTGCAGGGTGACGGTGAAACACTCGGCATGTTGCCGGGATTTGATTGGTCCATCAGTCAATTGGGTGGCCAACTTATGGGATTCCTGAAGACCCTTGGCCAATCTGGTCCACATGCGGAAACGCTGGCCGAGCTGCATAAAGAACAAAAGCTGTTCCACGACGATGTGCAGCAGTTTCAGGTCAACATTGAAAAGGCGGCGAAGCAGTGGGAGAAGGCAGCCGACAGCAACGCGGCATTGAACAAGCTGGTTGAGCAACTGGGGCCGCTCGCCGAAACCAGCCGGGATCTGATCAAGCAGGCCGATCTGGTTTACAAATTGGCCACTCGGCTGATTGAACTGTGCGAAGCCGACGGCAAGACCAAAGACAACGACGTGTGGGTGAATCGCGATGTCATTCGATCCCGCAAGGCAGCGGATGAATTCCGTGGTCTGGCGGTTGAGCAGTTAAAGCAGGTGCGATACTTCTGGAAGCAAGCTCACTGGCTGACCGAACGATTTCCAGACGCCGAGTTGTGCGATGTTCCGGGGCTCGTCAAGGTGGTGGACCGCAGTGAAATCGAAGCCAACGACTGGAGCCTGACACCGGGACGGTATGTGGGCGTGGCACCGGAAGAAGTCGATGAAGACTTCGACTTCGAAGAATCGCTGCGTGAGATCCATGTGGAACTGGAAGACCTCAACACCGAAGCCGTCACGCTGGCCGCGACGATCAAAAAGAACTTCGAGGAGTTGGGGATATGAGGCTTCTCAAGCAATGGCCGCATATGCAGCTTGCATCCATCTGCACAAAGATTGGCAGTGGGTCTACGCCGCGGGGTGGTGACGGCGTTTATGTAGATGCGGGTACAGCAATTATTCGCAGTCAGAATATCTACAACGGTAAATTTTCAGTAGGTGGGCTAGCTCATCTAACGGAAAAACACGCTGAACAGTTAAATGGGGTTACGGTTGAATCGCGTGATGTGCTCCTGAATATCACTGGCGACTCTGTCGCTAGGTGCTGCCAAGTGCCTGAGTGGGTTTTGCCAGCAAGAGTTAATCAGCATGTGGCAATTGTCCGACCAGACTCAAGTCAGTTGTTACCAGAGTTTCTTTGTTACTACTTTGTCTCGCCACTCATGCAAAAGTACTTGCTTTCTCGTGCGGGCAGCGGTGGAACCAGAAACGCGCTAACGAAGGGAATGATCGAGTCTCTTGAGGTTCCCTGTCCTGATCTGGCTACTCAACAGCGCGTTGTAAATTTGCTCAGGAACTACGATGACCTGATAGAGAACAATCGGCGGCGGATTCAGTTGTTGGAGCAGGCGGCGAGGCTGCTTTACAAGGAGTGGTTCGTCCATCTCCGCTTCCCCGGCCACGAACACGTCAAAATCACCAACGGCGTACCGGATGGGTGGGAACGTCTGAAAATCGCGGACGTGTGTGAAACCTTCGGTGGTGGGACGCCATCGACAAAAAATCCTGACTACTGGGACGGTGAAATAACGTGGGTCGTGCCTTCAGACGTGACCCAAAATGGGGTTCTTGTTTTGCTGGAGTCCGAGCGAAAGATCACAGAACGAGGGTTGAAAAAGTCGTCTGCGAAGATGCTACCACCGGATACGATTCTGATGACGAGCCGTGCAAGCGTTGGTTTTTTTGCTGTCATGGACGTCCCTGTCTGCACAAATCAGGGATTTATCAATATCGTTCCGCATGACCCCGGAATTCGGATGTATGTGCTCTTCAATCTGCTTTCGAGAGTCGAAGAAATCCGCAGCAACGCCAAAGGCACGACATATCCCGAAATCAGCAAGAGTCGATTTCGGGATATGGAGATCACCGTCCCCCCGCGATCTGTAGCAGGTGCCTTCGAGGATTTGACATCTGCCACCATCCGGCAGATTCGAGTTCTGATGCGCACAAACTCGAAACTGACCAAAGCCCGCGACCTCCTCCTCCCACGACTCATGAACGGAACAATCCCGGTATGAGCAGCTACAACGAAGACACGCTTGTTCAACAAACGACGGCGGAGTATCTGGA
>Ga0209702_10003145_pt1 | contig 26633 bp, 22 predicted proteins | sample FRY01_FD_187210 | JGI IMG/M metagenome (GOLD analysis project Ga0209702, IMG submission 187210) | Freshwater microbial communities from Lake Fryxell liftoff mats and glacier meltwater in Antarctica - FRY-01 (SPAdes) (version 2) | ecosystem: Environmental > Aquatic > Freshwater > Ice > Glacier... | reverse complement strand
TGCTTCAGGTCAAGGTCCTTTCTCTGTAACTTGGTCAACTCCTGGCATTAAAAACGTAAGGTTAACAGTTAGCATAGGATCTTGCGTATCTTCTGAAACTACACGTCAAGTTACTGTATTACCTCCTCCAACTGGAACGTTCAGTGTTTCTCAGCCAGCAGTTTGTGTGGGTGCAACTACTGCATTAACATACACAGGTTCAGCTCCTTCTACAGCAACTTATACATGGAACTTTATTGGAGGAACTGCCACTCCTGCCACGGGACAAGGTCCTATAGATGTTTCTTGGACTTCCGCTGGCGTGAAAACAGTTACTTTACAAGTGAACGATAACGGTTGCGTTTCAAATGTTGTTAGTTCTAACATTACTGTCAATGCTATTCCTACAGCAACATTCACGTCAACCGTAGGTGTTTGTCCAAATGCAAATGCAACAGTAACATATACAGGCACAGCTACTTCTGCAGGAACATTCAATTGGACATGGGATTCAGGAACTGCAAATTCTGGTAATGGAATTGGACCACACACTGTGAACTGGGCAACACCTGGTACAAAGAATCTTTCATTAACTGTAACCCAAAATGGTTGCGTTTCAGTACCCGTAAATCAGTCAGTTACAGTTTACGAAATACCTACTTCTACATTCAATTCGAATCTGGCTGGAGTTTGTGTTGGTCAATCTGCTAATCTTTCTTTTTTGGGTTCAGCTGGTGCTGGGGCTACTTACAATTGGAACTTTTCCGCTGGAACAGCTCTTCCAGGAGGGACAACGGCTGGTCCACAGGCAGTTTCTTGGACAAGTACTGGTATAAAAAATGTTACTCTTTCTGTTACCGAAAACGGATGCGTTTCACCTGCGACAACAGTGCCAATTGAAGTATTTGTTACGCCAAGTGCTACATTTAATGTAACTCCTTCGGTTTGTCCAAATGCGAATGCTAATGTTAATTACACAGGTTCAGGCTCGGCAGCAGCAGTATACGCGTGGAATTTCAATGGAGGAATAGCAACGCCGGTTCCAAGTGGTTCTGGTCCATATTCTGTGAATTGGGTGAGTTCTGGAACGAAAACAGTGAGTTTAATCGTAACAGAAAATGGTTGCTCTTCGCAGCCTTTCACACAAAATGTTAATGTTTATGCTATTCCTAGTTCAGCCTTTACTGCTGTTAGTCCAGTTTGTGCTGGAACTTCAATTGCAGTTACTTATACGGGCGGAGCAGCAGCCAATAGTAATTTTGCTTGGAGTTTTCCAGGAGGAATTCCGGCAGTTCCTGCTGGTTTAGGACCTCACAATGTTGCCTTTAATATAGCGGGTACCTACCTTTTAAACTTGTCAGTTACTGAAAATGGGTGTATTTCAAGCCCAACCCAAGTTCAAGTTGTTGTGAACCCAATTCCTACTGCGAATTTTAATACGACCGCTCCGGTTTGTTTAGACGGATCAACAACACTTACCTATAGCGGTAATGCCCCGGCTTCTGCAATTTATAATTGGACTTTTGATGGAGGCTTGCCAGATGTAAATATAGGACCTGGTCCTATTGTAGTGCAATGGAATACGCCTGGCGCTAAAACGGTATCGTTGAGTGTAAATTCACTCGGATGTAATTCTGCCGCAACTACTCAAGAAATTGTAGATGTTTTGCCACTGCCTAGTGTTGATGCTGGCCTTGATAAGGAGGTTTGTTCAGGCGCACAAACTGTTTTGGGCTCAACCACACTAGTTCCTGATCTTACATATATTTATACTTGGTTACCCATTGCAGGATTAGCCTCGCCAAATGAGGCTTCCACTCAGGTGCAGATCATGAATAATACTACAAGCACCCAAACTTACACCTATATTCTTCGCGCCGACGATGGACAATGTCAGGCTACAGATACAGTTAGTTATACTGTAACAGCACCACCATTTGTTTCATTTGCAGCTCCTCAAGGCCAATGTTTCGATGGCAATTCATTTAATTTCTTAGCAGAGGGTGATTTTACATCAACTGCAAACTTTATTTGGAATTTCGGTCTCAATGCGAGTATAGCTTCTAGTTCTGTAATTAATCCATCAAATATTAGTTTTGATACCACAGGTTCTCAAACGATTACGCTACAAGTTGATGATAGTGGATGTTTTAGCAATTTGTATACAGCTGGAGTAGTTGTTTTTACTGAGCCTTTGGCCGATTTCTATTCCGAGGTCACAAGCGGATGTTCCCCTTTAGAGGTTAAGTTTATAAACACAAGTACTGGTCCTTCAACAATGCAGTATACTTGGTATTTTGGATCAGGGCAACCTTCTACATCTCCTCAACCTTCATATAATTATGAATATCCAGGAGTTTATGATGTTTCATTGAATATCACCACATTACAAGGATGTAGTAACAGCATTGACCGCAAGGAGTATATTAATGTTTTTCCTACACCTAAAGCTGATTTCAATGTTAGTTCTTTAGTAGCTAATATCCTTGAACCTGAGATTACTTTAGGTTCGACAGCTACGAATGCTGGTGATGTTTGGTATATAATATCTCCTTTAGACACGACACTTTACGGAGAATATCAATTATTTACCTTCAATGATACGGGCAGTTATTCTATTGAACAATTCGTCATTAATCAATTCGGATGCACCGACTCAACTGAAAGACAAGTCAGAATCAATACAGGTTATAGAGTCTATATTCCCAATAGTTTCTCCCCAAACAATGATGGAGTAAACGATATTTTCAGACCATATGGCGAAAGTATTGTTGATTTTAGAATTGTAATTTACAATCGTTGGGGACAGCAGATATATTCCTCTTATGATATCGACAATGGTTGGGACGGAAGAGCATTTACTTCAAATGATTTTGTTCCGCAAGGAGTATACCTATATAAAATATCCATTTCAGATGAACTTGGATATTCATATAAATATGAAGGTATTGTAACTGTCGTGAAGTAGGGTTCACTCAAAAAGTCAGAAATGCGGCGGATGCAAGGCACAGACACTGAAGATGTATATTTTAATACTTCGAAATGGCTTTAACGAAGCAAATACCATATTTCTGGCTAGCTTAAATAGTAAATAATGAAAAATTTAGCGAAATCTTGGTGCAAGGATTTTTGATGATACTCAATTAAATTCATGCATTAAAAATGATCAATTCATTAAGAGATGCCTTATTTAAAAGGAATTTAACGTTTTTGAGTAAACCCGAAGTAAGACAGTTAAAGACACTTAACACGGGAGCTTGATAATTTCAGGCTCCCTTTTTTTATAAAGAATTCATTAGATAAGCATATAGATCGATCATGCTCTGTATATCAGTTTTATTTACCCATTCATCTGGTGAATGCACATGTTTTTCAGGCGCTCCTATAAAACACCAATCAATAGGGAAAATACTTTTCTGAATTTCACTTCCATCGCTACCGCCAGCTGATTCAACTTCAATTTGAAATGGCACTCCTGATTGCTCAGCTAATTCTACGATACGATTGAAATAGGATCTTCGGGGAATTCCTGAATCCCTCAAGGATATTGCGACACCCTTTCCTGCTTTTACACCTGAAGTTGCCCAAGTAATGTCACAAACAAGGGCTTGAAATACCTTGTATTTTTCTGTGATAAATTTAGATAGGAAACCAACTGAGCCTCCACCATGTTCTTCGTAGGTTGAAAAGCAAATGATACCATTCTCGAGGTTTTGCGCTACTTGAAGCGCAACATAAACACCAAGTCGATTGTCCATATAACAGCACTGAACAGAACGAGATGTTTGACGGAAATCGGGCTTGAAAGTTAACGTTGTACCTCTACTAATTTCGCGGGGATATTTTGCCTGTATTGTTCCATCGGAGTTGATATGCAATGTGCAATCGATCTCGCCAAATTCATCAGCTCCAACTAATCGATATTGGTTATTTAATCTTGGACCTCCAATTTTTATTAACTCATTATTATATCCTACGGTAAACCCAATAGAATCTATATGAGCAAAAATGGCTGTTGTTGGCTTGCCGAATACCAAAACAATACAATCCTGAAAACCTGCACCAAAATGAATTTCGGGCTGTTGTTTCCAGTTCTTAGCATTCGTTTGAACATGCGATAAAAGGAATTCTGTCATTCGACTTTCGTCGCCAGAACTGCCTCTTATTTCACACAATGATTTTAATAATTGCATCCCCAAAGATGGAGAAAATGAGCAATTTTCAAAGCATTATCCCAAAATCAAAAACATGCTAGATTTAACTGCAGTTAGTTATTAGAAATGCTTAATGAAAGAGAAGCTTTAAGCCAGTTTTATGCAAAACGGATAACATTTCCTAAATCGGTCTGAGCCCAAAATCAAGTAGTTCAATTCTAGATTGTTCTATTGATTTTTCGGAATTAATACTCGCTTTTATCGAAAGCAACAGGACCTGAAATCGTGATTTCTTCTTCTGCACTTTCTTGGCAATCCCAGTTATTTGCAGTGAATTTTACATAGTAAGTTCCTGGTTTTGAATATTTATGCGTTGTACTCGCATGACCATATTGTAAAGCAGAACCATCACCAAAATCCCATACAAATTCATTTGCTCCAGATGAAATGCCTACGAAGCTAAGATCATTTGATGCTAGGTATTTATTTGTATAATTTTTTTCAATGGAGACTTTAATTCCTTCTGGCTGGCGAATAGTAAATTCATCAATGGCTGAAGTCCCGTCAGGTAATGTAAATTGAACTAAATATACATCAGGGTTCAATTCGCCAACTTTACGATTATATCCAACAGCTCCTTCGCCAACGAAGATGCCTTTTTTACTCATCACTTTATATGTCCAGTCAGCACCAGAAGGATTTACCAATGCAAGAGATCCTTTTTGACCACTACAAATTGGTTGAATTACTTTAACCGTGACTGCAAGCGAGGCTGTTTTTTCCTCGTAGGCAAGCGATTCCATTGTTCTAAAAGTACCAAAATTTTGTGCGTAGTTGGCTTCGTTTTTCACGACACTTTGGCTAAACGCGGCATATTGAATTGATTGCTGAGCTTGCAAAAATGAAAATCCAGTAAGTAGAAATCCAATTGTTAGGTAGTACACGTTTCTGTTCATAAGACTTATAATTTTTCTTAAACCAAAGCTATTATGATGGCATATGTCGATTTTAGCAAGTAAGCTTTAGTAGTCACGCATGTAAGAATTCAATTCGATACTTGGTGATTTCAGGTAAAAGTGAACGTGTAAATCCATAAACTTGAACGAGGATGATTTGTTATTATCTATTGTTTGTCAGTTAGTTAGCCCGTTTTTAATCCTTGTAGAATTTATCCAACAGCTTGGTGAATCAGAATTTACATATTCGAAATCATTTGTAAGACTACTATTCCTTGCTATTGATTGGATCTAATTTTCTTCGCAGAATGTAGAATTCGTGAAAAATGAATTAGTTCATGGATGTCAAATTAATCTGACGTAAACTAATTAATGCATCAACTTATTCCGAAAGCAGATCTGTATTAGATCAATTTCAATCGACCAAACAGCCATTTTATCGGCATAATACCTTAACATTATGGACCAAATAATAAATGCACTTGGTATTACCTTGTGCAAGAATTGAACTAGTATATCATAAATCCTAGGATGAAATTGGGAAATAGCTGGAAACGATATGATAAAGAGGTAGGGAAATTATTGGAGTCCTATTCAAGCCTTACGAAAGCTCAACTAGAATTTTTATCAGTTAAGTCTGATTGGAATCTGTATCAAGTTTTGGAACATTTATATTATGTTGAATATTTGACTTTCAACGCTATACAAGAGCGTGCTGGTTTGGGAATTAAGAAAAAATCAGCCTTTAGGCATCAAAAAAGATATTACCAATTGGCTTTTGCCTTAATCTTACCCTCGAAATACAAAGTTCCAAAGGCAGTTGAGAATGCCGAAAAACCTGAAATCAATGGAGATTTATCGAACTTGTGGAAAATCCATCATTCACACCTAAGAGATTACATTCATTCTTTGCCTCAAACCGACAAGAAAGTCCTACTTTTTAAACATCCTATAGCCGGACCCTTTAATATAATGCAAACATTAGGATTTTTATACTACCATTTAAAACATCATCATAATCAACTAAATGCCATTAAAAAGGACAGTGATTTTCCTTCTTCTTGAACTAATTTAGATAAGTCTAAAAATATTTTTAGAATAATAAAAGTCTTATCTTCGCATCATGTTAAAACAGCATATTTGCAAGACATTAGCGCTTATTTTCGTCCTTTCTATTTGTATTTCCTGCGGAAGTAACTCAACTAATTCTAGCAAACGACCTAACATTTTAACCACAACAGGAATGATAGGTGATGCTGTGAAATACTTAACGTCTGACTTTGCCGATACCAAGGTGCTGATGGGGCCAGGCGTTGATCCACACTTATTTAAGGCCTCACAAGGTGATATGCAAAGTCTATCTGACGCTGATATTATCATATATAATGGCTTACACCTTGAAGGAAAGTTGGTTGATATTTTCGAAAAAACAGGGAAAGACAAACCAACAATTGCTATTGGAGATTATCTTGATAGCAATGTAATACTGAGATCGGAAAATGGAGGAAGTGCAGCAGATCCGCACGTTTGGATGGACCCAAGCATTTGGAATGATGGCATTGCTGGATTGAGTGATACTTTGCAAAAACTATTTCCAGAACATGCTGAGTCAATCCAATCAAAATACACGACATATAAAAAAGACTTAAGTGCTCTCACTATCGAAATTGATAGTTTAATGCAACTTGTGCCTGCTGCAAGCAGAGTGCTAATAACCTCGCATGACGCATTTCGATATTTTGGTCGCGCATTTCAGATCGAGGTCAAAGGATTACAAGGCATATCAACGGTTTCGGAATATGGTTTAAGAGATATTAAATCAATGGTTGACCTTATTGTTGATCGTCAAATTAAGGCCGTATTTGTTGAAAGTTCTGTTTCCCAAAAGTCGCTTGAGTCTGTTGTTGAAGGCTGCAAGGCCCGAAAGAAAGACGTTGTTATTGGAGGAATGCTTTATTCCGATTCGATGGGAGCGGAAGGAACTCCAGATGGAACTTATATGGGAATGTTGCGCCACAATGCATTACTCATCTCAAAATCATTACGGTAGGATGCAGCCAGCCATTGAAGTACATAATTTAACTGTTATTTACCATCGTAAACCGGTTCTTTGGAACATAGATTTTTCTTTACCCGAAGGGAAAATCATTGGAATCATGGGGCCTAATGGTGCTGGAAAATCGACCTTAATCAAGGCAATTTTGGGCTTAGTTCCGCTTAATTCGGGGTATTCTAAAATCTTTGGGAACCCTTTAGATCAGGAACGAAAAAGAGTTAGCTATATTCCTCAAAGACAGACTATTGATTGGGATTTTCCAGCAACTGTTTTGGATATTGTTTTAATGGGGCGCTACCAACATCGAGGCTTGTTTGGACGATTATCGGCAGAAGACAAACGTATCGCAACGGAGGCATTAGAGCAAGTTTCGATGCAAGCCTATGCTAACCGACAAATTTCACAATTGTCTGGAGGTCAGCAGCAACGTGTGTTTCTTGCAAGAGCACTTGCTCAAAAAGCTGATTTATACCTTTTGGATGAACCATTTGTAGGTGTAGACGCATCAACCGAACAATCTATTGTGACTTTATTACGCGAAATGCAATCTCAAGGTAAAACCATCGTGGTTGTTCATCACGATTTGCATACTGCCCGTGAATACTTCGATTGGATTGTATTGTTGAACGCTTCCTTAATTGGTGTTGGACCAATAGAAGAGGTATTTACTGACGAATTATTAAAGACAACATACAGTGGTAAACTGACTGTGCTTTCTCAAGTTGGAGATCAGTTACGTGAGAAAAACTTCCCAGTTAGAGAGAAATAAATGGAATGGTTTTTCGATTTTCTGCTATTAAAAGACCCCAATGTTCGCATTGTTGTCCCGGGCGTTTTGCTGCTTTGTGGCATGGCAGCGATGGTTGGTTGTTTCACTTATCTCAGAAAACAATCGCTTATTGGAGATGCCATATCACATAGTGTTTTACCCGGAATTTGTTTGGCGTTCATTTTAACTGGTGAGAAAAACCCGTTCTATTTCCTAATTGGCGCCATGGCAACTGGGCTTTTGAGTGTTGTTTTGATTGAAGCACTTACACGATCAAAATTAGCAAGAGGTGATACTGCCATTGCACTATTACTTTCTGTTTTCTTTGGAGCCGGAATCGTATTGCTTACCTACATTCAACATGGAGGAAATGCTTCACAGGCAGGTCTTGATACCTTCTTATTTGGTAAAGCCGCTTCTATGAGTATGGCCGATTTGCAGATGTTCCTTATTTCAGCAATCGTAATTTGTGGCACTATCATCTTGCTATTGAGAGGTTTTAGTATGATTTCTTTCGATGAAGATTTTGCCAAAGCGGCTGGGTTTCCAGTAAAGACTCTTCGCGTGATTTTATCCATATTAACAGTTTGGGCCGTTTCAACAGGAATTCAAGCAGTTGGCGTTGTATTGATGGCCGCTTTGCTAATTGCTCCGGCTTTAGCAGCAAGAATGTGGACAAATTCCATCCGATTAATGTTGTTGCTTGCTGCCATATTTGGAATGGTTTCGGGCTATGCTGGTGCGATGGTTTCATACGCAGCGCCTCAAATGCCAACAGGTCCATGGATAGTTGTTATGGCGAGCATTATTGCTTTTTTCTCGATGTTTTTTGCGCCAGGACGCGGATACATTTCGCAGCAATTAGAACGCAAACGAAATGAGACCAAAATGTTGCTCGAGAATATTCTCAAGATTTTCTTTCATATTAATGAGAAAACGGGAGCAATAGACAAGCCTATTTTGGAAGAAGATTTAGTTAATCAGCGTTCCCTTCCGGGGATGAGTATGCAAAAGGGTTTGAAAATATTGCTCCGAAAGGAACTTTTAATTCACACGATGGGAGCCTGGCAATTGAGTGAAACAGGAAGGGTTAAGGCCCAAAGAGTTGTTCGATTGCACCGTTTGTGGGAGCTTTACTTGCAGGAATATTTACATCTCGATCCTGATCATGTGCATGATGATGCTGAAGCTATTGAGCACGTTATTACGCCTGAAATTGAGGAGCAACTTGATGAACTTTTAGGTAATCCTACCTTCGATCCGCATCACACAATAATCCCAGCACGCGATGGGAAGTAACGATGTTTGGATAGTATTAACTGCAATTGCTGTTGCACTTTGCTGCGCCTTGCCCGGTTGTTTCCTGGTTTTGCGACGCATGTCGATGGTTGGAGATGCCATATCCCACGCAGTGCTGCCAGGAATTGTTATTGCTTATTTAATTTCGGGAAGCAGAAATACTGTGGTAATGCTGCCTGGTGCTGCACTTACAGGAATGTTGGTAGCTATTTTAATTGAAACGATACAAAAGCGAATGCGCATTCAAAGCGATGCTGCGATTGGACTTGTGTACACATTACTCTTTGCTATTGGAGTTATTTTAGTAACCGCGTTTACGGCTCATACCGATTTAGACCAGGAATGCGTTCTTTATGGTGAAATTGCCTATGTACCTTTTGATCAGGTTGCCTTTTTTGGTTCTGATTTTTCAGCACCTCGCCAACTTTGGATTGCCCTAGGATTATTGGTGGTTTTATCGCTGATTATTTTCCCTGGGTATCGTGGCTTATATTTAAGCACCTTCGATCCTGGTTATGCAACAGCGATAGGCGTTTCGGTAGTTTTATGGCATTATGTGCTGATGGGAATGGTCTCCTTGGCTACGGTGGTTTCATTCGAATCTGTGGGAGCAGTCTTAGTTGTGGCATTGCTTACTGGACCGCCGGCTATTGCATCGCTTTTTGCGAAACGACTCCCGGGTATGTTACTCTTGGCTTGCATTTTCGGGACATTAGCGAGTATTACAGGGTATATGATGGCCAGCATTCTTGATGCTTCAATTTCGGGTTCAATAGCTGTAATGATTGGTGTATTATACATTTTGAGTTTAGGATTCAAGAAAATATTCAGTTTATAGAGCGCTGAATCACAGCGATAGATCAAGATTTTTGTAAGTTAAGCATCCGTTGCTATCGGATTGGAAATGTTAACTTGCATTAAAATTCACAACCATCACATGCTAAAAATTCTACTTTCCGCTTTTGCGGGATTGATCCTTTTTAATGCCTCAGCTCAAGAAAACTACAATCTAACAGTGCGAAGTCATATGACTTTTCCAGGTAAATCGCTTGCTAATATTGGAGGATACGTTGATAGTTTGGGAAACGAATATGCCTTAGTTGGCACTAGCGCAGGTTTAAGTATTGTCAATGTAGCAAATCCAGATGTTCCGTTTATCCGTTTTGATGTTGTTGGGGTGGATAATTTCTGGCGTGAAGTAAAAACGTGGGAAGGCTTTGCATACGTAACAACTGAAGGAAGTAATGGAGGTTTGACAATCATCGATATGCGTCAACTGCCAGACACTATTCTTACGCGTGTTTATCGTGGTAACGGAGCCATTAATAATCAATTGAGCACGATCCATGCTTTGCATATCGACGCAGGGTATTGTTATTTATATGGATCCAACATAGGTCAAGGTGGCGTTATTATTCTAAATCTTTTGGATCCTTGGAATCCTGTTTATGCTGGAATTTATGACGACAAGTATGTTCATGATGGATATGTTTATGGCGATACTCTTTGGGCTGGGCATATTTTGGATGGGTATTTTGGAGTGATTGATGTGAGCGATAAAGCAAATCCTGTTACGATTGTTGAACAGGAAACCCCAAACACATTCACCCATAATACATGGTTAACAGATGATAGAAAAACTCTCCTTACAACCGATGAGGTAAGTAACTCGTATTTAGCTGCATACGATATTCAGGATTTATCGAATATTACAGAGTTAGATAGATTTCAAACAGTTCCTGGATCTGGAGCTATCGTGCATAATACACATGTTTTAAATGATTTTGCCATCACCTCTTGGTACACAGAAGGTGTAAATATTGTTGATGTTTCTCATCCTAATAACCTTATCGAAGTTGGCAAAAATGATTTTACAACATTTGAAGGAACAGGATTCAATGGATGTTGGGGAGTATATCCGTTTTTGCCGAGCGGGAATCTAGTTGCGTCTGACATAGAAAATGGATTGTATGTTTTAACTCCAACATACGTTAGAGCATGCTATTTAGAAGGATTTGTTAATGATGCTATTTGTGGCCTACAGTTAGACGGCGTTACCGTTACTATTGAAGAATTATCAATTTCAGAAACCACTGGTTTAGATGGAATTTATCGCACGGGAACCGCGATTTCAGGATCTTACACAGTTACATTTAGTAAGACAGGTTATATCTCTCAAACATTTAATAATGTGCAGCTTACGAATGGTGAAGTAACAGAAATACAAGTCGACCTGTTAAGTCCAAACATTGTTTCCTTAAATGGTTTAGTTGACCAAAATACGCTGCCAATTTCTAATGCCATTATCTCAATAAGTGATGCTACGAGCTCTTATCAGCTTATAAGTGATGCCAATGGGGAATACTCAAAATGTGATCTATTGACAGGCAATTATCAGGTTGTTACAGGCAAATGGGGTTTTGTAACCAAGTGTGAAGCTAACGTGAATGTTAGCGCAGGAATGGATGTCTATGAAACCAATCTGCTCAAAGGTTATTATGATGATTTTCAGTTTAATTTTGGGTGGATTTCATCAGGTACTGCAAATTCAGGTTTATGGACAAGAGCAATTCCAGCGGGTACAAGTTTAAACGGTACTCCCTCGAACCCCGGAACAGACGTTGGAGGCGATTGTAATGGAACTGCCTATGTAACTGGTAATACAATTGGTGCAGCACCTGGCGATAATGATGTAGATGGAGGTTCTTCTATTTTACGTTCGCCAATGATGGATTTATCGACTTATGGAGAACCATACATTAATTTATATAGATGGTTTTTTAATGCTGGAGGAAATTCCACGCCAAACGATACTCTGTATTTACGTTTAGTTCCGCAAAATGGGAATGCAGTTGTTCTTAAGAAAATCGTTTCTAGTGCCTCTAATTCAGCATGGGTAAATGAAGTGATTCGTGTACGTGACTTTATTCCAAATCCTGGAATGGTTCAGTTTGAAATGGAAGCGAATGATTTTGAACCAGGACATTTAGTTGAAGCTGGACTAGATCGTTTTCAGGTTGTTGATTCATTAATGTTAGGCATGCAGGATAATTTATTCAATGCACAAAGCTTTTTCAAAGTATATCCAAATCCATCTTCAAAAAGCACGACAATTCGCTATGACTTGGATGCAAAAATGCAAGGTGAATTTGAATTTAGAATGTGTGATGTAAGCGGACGTATTATGCAAACACAAACTATTCAAGCAACGAATGGAGTAATTGAGTTTAGTAACGCTTCTCCAGGAATTTATCTTTTGCAATTAAGCGAAGGCAATCGGATACTTCAAACTCAACGAATTATTCGTACCAATTAGATCCCGAAAAAAATCCCCCGGAGTTTCAACTTCGGGGGATTTTTTTTGATTGATTTCTCACCAATCGTCTTTCTTCTTTACAGGTTCAGTTTCGATGAAGGTTGCTAATGATTCAATCATCTCTTTTACATATTGATCTGTTTGCTGCAGATATAATGCAAAATTTGGATCATAGTTTTTGGCTTCGGTATCCATCCAACGTTCAATTGGATAATAAGAAGTTTGAGCCCATGCGAAACTAGTAACTTCATATTTGAACTTGCCATCTTTGAATAACAACTTCATTTTGTAGTTAACCAAACCTGCATCAACCAATGGTTTTGGATCTTTTTTAGCAGCAGGATCGGGACGCTTGATAACGAATTTGTATCCGCCATCAATTTGGTGTGCTGCGGCATCTGCATTTTTAATTGCTTGCAAAGGGTTTTTAAAATACGACTTAAACCAACGAAGTCCGCGGTTATAAAGCGTATCCTTGTTCATACCAGGTTCATCAATTACTTCGGTATACGTAATTAACTTGGTTACTTCATCAACGGGCATGTTGGGAGCTGCAGGAGATTGCGCTAGTGCGACACCTGAGGCCATGAAAGCGCCCAAAACAAAAGTGATTGCTGTATATTTCATTGTAGGTTTTAAGATATTTACAAATTTAACAAGCAGCAGGTTCAATTGCGAATGCTAATCGTTCAGAAAGCTCGAAGTTTTTAACAAGCTTAATGAACCAAACCAATCTTCGTCCCCGAAGGGATTATTGCCTTCTTTTTAACTACGACAATTCCTTCAACAATGCAGTATTGCTCGGTTTCTATATCCTTTAGGCTTTTGTCGCCAATGATGGTAACGTTATCCCCAATTCGGCAATCCTTGTCAATAATTGCACGGTCAATCACGCAACCTTCACCAATTCCCATTGGAATTTCAGTCTTATTTGTAACCATTTCCTCAAGTGTTTGATAGAAATCGTTACCCATAATTATGGTATTCTTAACCGTAGTTTCTTGTCCAATTCGGGCTCGAATTCCAATGACTGAATAATCAATAAGCTTTGCTTCGATAATACAACCATCGGCAATAATTGATCTATTTAACTGCGTATTTAAAAATTTAGAGGGAGCCAATATCCGCGCACGCGTGAAAACCCTTTTGTGATTATCGAAAAGGTTAAATTGAGGTATCTTATCACATAATTCTAAATTTGCTTCATAAAAGGAAGGAATACTTCCAATGTCGGTCCAATAGCCATCAAACTGAAACGACGCCACCTTAGCTCCTGAATTTATGGCTGCAGGAATGATTGCTTTTCCAAAATCGGTTGCATCAGGATTTTCGTCGAAAAGACGAACTAAAGCATCACGACGGAAAATATAAATTCCCATAGAAGCGAGATATTCCTTGCCTTTAATCTTTAAAGCTTCTGAAACGGGTGAAGTCCAATCGGGAAGTAAATTAGCAGCAGGTTTTTCGATGAAACTACTGATATAGTTGTCATTGTTGGTTTTCATAATACCAAAATCGGTCGCATCGGCAGCATGAACAGGGATAGTTGCAATGGTAAGATCGGCATCTTGTTGAATATGGAATTCGGCCATTTCCTTAAAATCCATTTGATACAATTGGTCGCCACTTAGTATCAAAACGTAATCGTAATCATGTCCCGCAAGGTGATGCATACTTTGACGAACCGCATCGGCAGTTCCTTGAAACCATTTATCGGAACCTGGAGTTTGCTCTGCTGCTAGAATATCAACGAAACCAGATCCGAAAGAGTCGAATGCATACGTATTTTTAATGTGACGATTTAGCGAAGCCGAATTGAATTGCGTTAGCACAAACATTCGCTTCACACCGCTATTGATGCAATTTGAAATTGGAATATCTATGAGGCGATATTTTCCTCCAATTGGAACGGCGGGTTTACTGCGGCTCTTGGTTAATGGGTACAAACGAGAACCTTGTCCTCCGCCTAAAATAAGGCAAACCATTTTTATCGTTCCTTTCATGCAGTTGGTATTTTTAGCGATTGATAAATACGAATATAGTGTTGAGTAGCTTTTTCCCAACTAAAATCTAGATTAAGAATATGTTGTCTCATGTGATCTAATAAATCGGCATCGTTTGCAAGCATTGCAGCACGATGAAAACTATTACTAATTGCTTCGACCGTGAGGTCATTAAAACGTAAACCATTGCCATCTTGTTCTGAAATATCTCGGACAGTTTCGGCTAGACCGCCCGTAGTTCTTACGATAGGAATAGTTCCATAGCGGAATGCATAAAGTTGGTTTAAGCCACAAGGTTCTACACGCGAAGGCATTACAAGAAAATCGCTTCCTGCATAGAGTTGATGCGAGAGCGTTTCGTTGTATTCAATAGATGTATCGAAGTAATTAACGAATTGATGTTTTAATTGTACAATCGCTTCGCGGATGCGGGGATCGCCGGTTCCAAGCACTACGAAAGAAGCTTGCCCACCTTCATACAGAAAACGTGCAATGGCTTCAGGAAGGAGGTCGGCGCCTTTTTCATAAACCAAACGACCAATAAAAGTGATGAGTGGTAAATCGGGATTGACTTGAAAACGAGAGGTAATTACAGCTTTATTGACAGCTTTGTATGCCTGAACGTCATGTTCGAGTTGTTTGGCAATCATAGGATCAGCGCTCGGATTCCAAACTTCAGAATCGATTCCGTTTACTATTCCAGCCGATTTCATGCGTTCTTGGCGCAAGAGCGATTCCAATCCGTTTGCATTATGTTGAAGCTCTTCTAAATATCCATTAGAGACGGTTGTTAAACGCCAGCAACATTTAATTGCTGCAGCCATTGGATTAATCCAGTTTGACCATTCAAGCAAACCTCGCGCTTCAGCATCATACCAAGGCAAGAGATACGCTTTGTCCCATGCAAAAGCTCCATGATATTGACCGTTATGAATGGTAAATATGGTAGGAATAGAATTTAGGTTTCGATATTCGGGGCAATATTTCACCATAAATGGGATGAGTCCCGTGTGGTGATCGTGACAATGTAGTATGTCTATTCCACCGATGTGCTGCACGAACTTGAGAACGGCTTGTTGAAAAACAATGTAACGTTCTACTTCATCGGAATATCCGTAACCAGTTTCGGGGTCGTTGTAAATTCCGTTTCTATCGAAAAGGCCAGGAACATCAACTGAGAACAGTGTAAATCCAAGATCAGCATCGATGACTTCGAGAATGCGAAACGGAACTTGAACACCACCCATACGAACCATTCCTTCAAAGCGTTCTTCCCAAGTATGTTTTAAAATCCAAGGAAGATGGTAGCCAGGAATAATAACGGCAGCATCGTGACCTTCGTTTTGCAAATATTTAGGAAGTGCTCCGGCAACATCACCAAGTCCTCCAGCTTTTGCGGCTGGGTAACATTCTGCAGCAACATGAAGAATTCTCATAAATAATAAAGGTGTTTTGGGTAAAGATAAAAATTAGGCAATATAAGCGTGGAGGAAATGCGAATATGTTTTTAAACTTGGTCGCTAAAGTCAACTATGTTATTTTAATAGGGTTCATTCAAAAGAATTTAATGTCTTTTAAATGGGTTATCTCTTGCTGAATTATTCATTTTTAATGGATGAATTTAATTGAGTATCATCGAAAATCCTTGCAGCAAGATTTCACTAATGTTTCCTTATTCACTAATTAGAGTTTTTCTATAGCGTCTCCTTATGTCGTTGCACTAGTCCGAAAAATGCTCATTTACAAAAGTAAACTGCGCTTTTTCGACCTTCGTGCGCCTAAACAGAAGCCTCTATAGTTCAAACTCCTGACTGTGTTGATGTTGTTGCACTAGTCCGAAAAATGCTCATTTACAAAAGTAAACTGTGCTTTTTTGGCCTTTGCGCGCCTAATCAGAAGCATTTAAAGTTCAAACTCCTGACTCTATAAACAGACTCTAATTAAGCAACAAATTACCACGAAGTAAAAGGCTTAATTGCCAGATTGGAATTAGCATAGCGATGATCATGTGTAACATTTTCTAAAATCCAATCTGGTAATTCATAATGCTCATTGATATTTTTAAGCTCAATTTCGGCAATCCAAAGTCCTTTGTTAAGACCAAGAAACTCATCAATTTCCCAAAGAAAACCTTTGTAAACAAATGTGTAACGGAATTTTTCGATGATATTTTCACCGAATTTTTTTATTAATTCTTGCGCATCTAAAAACGGAATTTCGTATTCATACTCTAAGCGAGATGCATTCTTAGCCTTTCCTTTGATAGTTAAATATCCTTTTCTGGCTTTTATCCGAACACGAATTGTTTTATCAGGTTGATTGTGCAAATAAGCTTGTTGAATTAAATCTTTGCTGGCAAATTTTTGTTTCAGAAATAAATCATTGTTGATGAGGTACTTATGCTCAATTTCAATGGCCATGATTTTCTAAAATCAACTTATAGTTTTGTAATTCCGCCTGATACGATAAATTTCATTATTTCATCTGCTGGGGCGTCAATAGGAGTAATCAAGCTATTATCGACAATAAATAAATTACCTGAAAAGTTATAACTATGAGGTAAATAGACAGCAGATTTTCCTTCAGAAATACCTAAATCACTTAGGTCTTTTTGCGTGATAAATCCAAGTTTATACATTTCAGTATCTCTATTTGTCTTCACCATTACTGGCTTAGTGAAGCGTTTTTCTTGGCCAACGAAAGCCGAAAGTAAATCTCTGATGGATGTATAAATGATTTTAATCAATGGTACTTTCTCGATAGCTTTCTCGAAAAGTTGCATTAAAGGCGCTTGGATAAATGTGGTTCCAATAAAACCTAAGAAAGCTGTACCAACAAGAATTATTAAAATACTAACTCCTGGAATATCGTATGGAATTAATCCATCAAGAAATTGAAAAACGTTAAATACAATATAGAATGTAACGGTAATGGGCACAATTAATATAAGTCCCTTTAGGAAATAACTTGTAAAACGGCGTGTAAGCCAACGTGCGATTCTTTTAAAAATGGACATGTCAATAATTAATGCCACAAAGGTAAGTTATTCCGAGTCTGAATCAACTTTCAGCTTTCAAGCCCACAACTGATGCAATTAATGTGACGAGGAAGAATATTCGCCAGAAGGTTGCTGGTTCGTTAAACCAGATTAAGCCAACAATCACAATAACGACAGCTCCAATTCCTGTCCAAACTGCGTATGCGGTGCCAATTGGTAATGTTAAACAAGCGCGATATAGTAAAAACATACTTAGGGTTTACTCAAAAACGTTAAATTCCTTTTAAATAAGGCATCTCTTGCTGAATTATTCATTTTTAATGCATGAATTTAATTGAGTATCATCAAAAATCCTTGCACCAAGATTGCGCTGAATTTTTCATTATTTACTATTTAAGCTAGCCAGAAATACGGCATTTGCTTCGTTACAGCCATTTCGAAGTATTAAATATACATCTTCAATGTCTGTGCCTTGCATCCGCCGCATTTCTGACTTTTTGAGTGAACCCTACTTACGCTGAGGCAGATTAAAAATCCCAACATCCAATAGGTTGAAATTATTCCACTTGTCTGTTTCGCCTTTCCTAAACATGTGGCAAAGCCTAATCAAATAAGCCAGCAATTATCAACATCAACCAATTCATAATTCAGCTAATTCTTTTTGACGCTTCTTACTCAGGCTTGCAAGAATTAAATCGTAAGAATGTTCGATTAATTCTTTGACGAGACTTGGTTTTAATTGGTCGAAATGAACGGTATTCCACTGTTGCTTATTCATGTGATAACCAGGCAATATGGCTTCATATTGTTCTCGCAGTTCAATGCCTCTTTCTGGATCACATTTTAAATTCATTTGTCCAGCTTTTTCCAGTGGCACTAATGCAAAAATCTTAGTATCAACACGAAGTGCAAGCGTAATAGCATCGAAAGGAAAATCTTCTGTGGTATGCTTTAATCCTAAACAAAAGGCTCTAACTTCTTCGACATTCATAGACTTTATTCATTGATAATATCTTGAAACTAACGATCGTATTTTAAAGGTAAAACTTTGGATTGTTTTACTTCCGAGATAATAAGCATAGTTTGAAGGTGACCTATTTCTTCCATTTTAGAAAAACGATCGGCAATTAATCGCTCAAAGGCAGGAATATCTTGGACAACAGCTTTTAACAAATAATCTGCATTTCCAGTAATTTGATAACATTCCATGACTTCGGGAATTTGATTAATTCGTTCGCGAAATTTTTGAATTACATTTTCTACTTGTCGACTCAATGTAACCTGAATAAAAACGCTGACTCCAAGCTTTAGTTTTTGCTTGTTTAAACGTGCGTGGTAACCTTCAATTATCTTTTGTTTTTCTAGTTTTTTAACTCGCTCTAGGGTTGGAGCAGGAGAAAGGCCAATTCGATTGCTAAGTTCTAAATTCGTCATGCGACCATCTTCTTGTAAATGGCGCAAAATGCTGAAATCAATAGCGTCGAGCTTTTCGTTTGAAGTAGTCATGAATGTAAAAGTACTATTTTCAAGTTATTCTTTAATGCCAATATTCTAACATTAATTTAAATCTTTTAGGCAGAATAAATCAGATGAAATCCCGTCGGCCTTTAACCATACGTTTGGCTTTAACCAAGCACGGTCAGAATCGATGGAAATAGATGATGAATAGGTATTTTTGGAAGCACTTTGAATAAAATAGGTTAGGTATGCGTTTCCAAGCGAACGAATATCTTCTAATAATATTCCTTTTTTTGTTCGTAAGCCTGTAAGAACAAGTTCGTTGTATCGAGTTTTAGCATCAATAGTCTCAATTTCGTGAGGGCAATCTCCTTGCTTTAGACCTGAAATATATTGTTGATTGTTGGCAATATTCATTCTCCGAGAATTCCCATTAAATGAATGAGCTGAAGGTCCAATTCCTATATAATGATTGCCACTCCAATAACCTGAATTGTGGATTGCCAAAGAATTCCCTCGAGAAAGATTGCTTATTTCATAATGATTAAATCCCAATTGAACGGATAATTCTTGAAGCATTCCGAATTGTTGAGCCGTTTGCTCATCATCTGTATTGGGCATTTTTCCTAGTCTAATCTGCTTGGCTAAAGGTGTATTTTCTTCAACAGTTAATGCATAACAAGAGAGGTGATTTATATTTAGCGAAGCAGCAATTTTCAATTGTTCCTCCCATGCAGCATTACTTAATCCAGGAGTACCATAAATTAGGTCGATACTAATGCGTTCAAATCCCACGTGAGTGGCTAAACCAACACAGTTGAGTGCTTCTTTTGCATTATGAGCACGATTCATGAATTTTAAATCTTCTTCTCGAAACGACTGAATTCCAATGCTTAATCGGTTTATTCCAAGTGATTTAAGAAATTGTAAATGGTCGAGTGTTAAATCATCGGGGTTGGCTTCCAAGGTAATTTCCACTTCGTGGGACACGGAAAAACTGGAATTTATCGAATTAAATATGGCTTCTAGTTGATGCTTTTCTAGTATTGAAGGGGTTCCTCCACCGAAATAAATACTTTTTAATGGAGTATTTAATTCATGTTTTCGAAGCTCAATTTCTTGAATAATTGACTGAACTAATTCTTCCCGATAATTTAGTGATGTAACGAAATGAAAATCGCAATAGGAACAAGCCTGCTTACAAAAGGGAATATGTAGGTAGAGCACAAGCGCTTTAAGTTTTAGGAAGCATAATTCGGAATGTAGTTCCTTTTCCGAGTTCAGATTTCTTGACGAATATTTTGCCTTTATGATATTCGTTGATAATTCGCTTTACAAGCGATAGACCTAGTCCCCAGCCGCGTCTTTTACTTGTATATCCTGGTTCGAAAATCGTTTTTAATTTAGATTTGGCAATGCCTTTTCCTGTGTCTGAAATATCGATATAAACGTATTTTTCTTTTTCGCCGTAGGCAACATCAAGTGAGCCACCACCTTCCATGGCATCGAGTGCATTTCGAAAAAGATTTTCAATAACCCAGTCGAATAAAGGAATATTAATTTTCACAATAATGCGTTCTTCTGTTCCGTTGTCGTTGACTACATTTAGGTTTACTTTTTTAGATAATCGGGGACGCATGTAAGCAACGCTGTCCTCTAAAACTGCCTCTAAATCTTGGAATTGAAGTTCAGGAATAGAACCAATTTTCGAGAATCTTTCGGTGATGACTTCGAGACGTTTGATGTCTTTGCTCATTTCGCCAAGCGTTTCTTCATCGATGCCTTTCATTCTCAATATTTCAATCCATGCAATAAGGCTTGAAAGTGGCGTTCCGAGCTGATGTGCTGTTTCTTTGGACATGCCAACCCAGACTTGGTTTTGTTCGGCTCTTCGAGAGAAATTAAACAAGAAATAAGCAATAAGCATGAACAAGGCGATGGCCGTGAACTGAATTACAGGGTAATATTTAAGTTGTGTAAGAAGGAATGAGTTGCGATAATAAATACTGCATTTTCCAATGTCGGGAAGCTCGATTTGTAGAGGGATATTTTCGAGTGCCATGCCTTTGGTAAGTCCGAGCATTCCAAGTGTATCATTTTCAAATTCTTGCGGGATATTTCCCGAAGCAATTACGCGGGTATGCATCGAATCTGCTACAATAACAGGTACAGATGCAGAGTTTATAACTACCTCAGAAATAAATGATTTAATGATATCATCTAAAACTTCGCGGAGTTCAGTAAATACTTTGGAGTCGCGGTAGTAAATAAAATAGGTATTTGAAAATCCATCATCAATCACAATGGGTTTATAGGCTGAAAATGCTTCACGTAAATCGCCTTTAAATTCAGTGGTATTTTTAAATCCTGAGGTATCGACGTTGGTGATGTAATTCACCTGATTCATTTGATCGACAATGATCGCAGGAATAGTGTTGTTTTCGCTGACGACTTTTAGGTAAAACGAACGTGCGTCATCGTCGTCGGTAAGATTCAGGTTTCGTGTAGCTTCGGCCCATATTTCGGCCCGTTTGCGTTCTTCGGTTTTAAGTCGATCAAAAAGTCGTTCAGTATATTTAACAAGTTCGGCACGATTACGAACAGCATCGGCCCAGAGCTCAACTTTTTTACGTTCTTCGTTTGCAACTTTTTGCACCAAAATATTGGTGTACCATAGAGAAACTGCAACAATAATTACGGCTAATACGGCTAGCCATAATTTCCAACGATGTTTTCGGCTGTATATGCTCACGAATCAGAATCCTTGCTAAGCTCGAAAAGTAATGTTTTTTCCTCTTTGCTCAAGCTGTCGTAGCCCGAACGTGAAATCTTATCTAATATTTCATCGACCCTAGCTTGACGTACTTTTTTGGACTGATTCCGATCTTCGTTGCCAAATTTTGCTTTGTGTGCAACATGCAAAGGCGACTTCTTTTTTGGCATTCTAAACTTAAAAAAATCTTGAACTGGACTAAAAAAGGCGGCGATATCGTTTCCCGATTTGAGGTTCATTCCCCATAAAAATCCGAATAAAGCTCCGCCTAAATGTGCGAGATGACCGCCTTCATTTCCACTATTGATTCCAATTAAATCGAGCAAAACAAAGATGACAGCTACCCAACGCAATTGCAATTTCAGGGCACCAAACAGAAAAACTTCATCCTGAGCACGGTAGGTGCAAACAGCAATCAAGGTTCCCATCACGGCAGCAGAAGCCCCAGAAGCGCTGTAAAATTCTGGCGCACCAGAGAAGACTGGGAGAATATTGACAGAAAGGAGGAAGACAATCGCGCCAGCAAATCCGCTTACAAAATACACGTTGAGCATTCGTCTATCATCGAAATAGCGGCTAAATAGTTGAGAGATGAAAAACAACGACAGCATGTTAAATAGCAGGTGAAAAATTCCGCTATGGATGAACATGTGCGTGATGATGGTCCAAGGATGGGTGATAAGTGTGTAAAAGTCACCGGGTAAAACCAACCACGTCATGATAGAGGCTGCAGATGCATCCAATCCCACTAAGTGTAAAATCGCCAAAGGCACATTAATCAGGATGAATGCGGCAACATTCACAATTATTAAGCGCGACCCGGCATTAGAGGTTTTCCAGAGATATTGAAGTTGACTCATATATTGTAAACGTTCTTATTCTTATCTTGTTTTTTCCACAATAGAATAAGGATGATTCCAAACAGCATCCCGCCTAGGTGAGCGAAATGGGCAACATTGTCGTTGATGTTATTTTGGATTCCCATAAACAATTCGAATCCCCCAAAAACAAAAACAAAGTACTTGGCTTTCATTGGAATAGGAGGGATGAGCATCATGATCATGGTATTTGGGAATAGCATACCAAACGCCAAGAGTAGTCCATATAAAGCACCTGAAGAACCAACGCTAGGAGTGTTGGTGCGGGCCTCGACAATTTCTTGAACTATCAGTTCAGATTCGCTAATTAATCCTGGATTTGATTTGTCATAATACCACTGCTCCATGAATTTATTTAAAGCCTCGTTGTTGTACGAGTTTGGAAGGTAACTACCAGAGAACTTATCGAAAGCCTCGTAGCTTGGGCTAATTGCGTATGCAGTAGCTTCGCGCTTCATAGGAAGTTGCAGGTAATTACTGATGGAAAGATGAATGATTCCTGCGCCAATCCCGGTGATTAGGAAGTAAGCAAGAAATCGTTTTGCTCCCCAAAACCGTTCGAGAACAGAGCCAAACATCCACAATCCCAACATATTAAAGAAGAGGTGGAAAATACTTTTATCGTCGTGTAAAAAGAGATAAGTAAAGAGTTGCCACGGTCTGAAATGCGGTGAAATCCAGCTATATAAGGCTAAATATTCGATAACGTTGATCTGCATCGTTTCTTTAAGAATCATCACAAGGACCCATGATGCCACGCTAATGATTAGCAAGGTTTTTACAACTGGTGGGAGATTTGGACGAGGCGAGAAGCTTTGATTCATGTTGACAAAAGTAGAAAAAGGAACGTGAAATGACCGATTCTCTTGCGCTTAACTATTAAATCTTGCAGCAATTTCATCGAGAGTCATCAAACTAATAATAGTACCTCCTGAAGGAGAGTAATTTGGATTTGAACAGGCAAAAAGTTTATCAATCATGGCCATCATTTGCTCCGAACTAATTTGAGAAGGAGCGAAGCGGGCCGATTGACGTGCTATTGCCTTAGCTAATTGTTCAGAACGATTGAGACGTATATCTTGTTGAGAAGATTTGAATTGTTCTAGCAATTCGTCTACGACATTCGAAATGTCTAAGTCCTGAATGTCTGCAGGAACGCCATTTATAGCAATACTGCGTTTCCCAAATAGAGCAAAATCAAAACCTAAGGCGCGGAGTTCTTCTGTTAATGAAATAACCAATTCGAAATCTGACGCATTAAACTCTTTTTGGATTGGAAAAAGTAATTGTTGGGATGGCACACGATGATGCTCGGAAATAGCCGACATCAGATGCTCGAAAGTGATTCGTTCTAGAGCTCTGACGCGGTCGATAAGCATCATTCCGCTTCGTGTTTGTGTGCAAATGTATTTTCCGTGCAGAAGTGATGGATTGCTTTTCTCGAAGGTCTCACTGATTGATTTAGGCTCAGGAAAGTTTGTCGAAGCAGGCCCTGCTAGGTCTTCCCATCGAGCTTGGCTTAATTTGCGAATTTGATCGATAGCCTGAACAGGAGCTGGCCGCGGATTACTGAAAGGATTGTAATCGGGGTTAACTTGAATGACTGGCGCTTTGATTTCTCGTCCACCTGGAAGTGGAATATCAAAGGCTTGTTCTGTTTCAAAATTCAACGTTGGAGATAATGAAAACGCTCCAATCGCGCGGCGGATAGCAGATCTCAGGATGGCATAAACGGAGCGTTCATCCTCGAATTTTACTTCGGTTTTGGTGGGATGAATATTGATGTCGATGGTTTTAGGATCTGTTTCAAAACGGATGAAATAAACTGGATAAGTATCAGATGGAATTAGGTCATGAAAAGCAGCCGCAATAGCGTGATTCAAATAGGAACTCTTGACGAATCGATTGTTGATGAAGAAGAATTGCTCACCTCTAGATTTACGAGCAGTGTCAGGCTTTCCGATAAAACCGGTAACATTGACTACACTTGTATCTTCTTTAACTGAAATGAGGCGTTGATTCCAAGTTGAACCGAATAGACCAACGATGCGTTGCTTGAAATTTCCGCTTGGAAGGCGATATACTTCTTGACCATTATTTAGCATTCCGAAAGAAATCTCTGGAAAAGCCAGTGCTATCCGTTGAAATTCGTCCATGATATGGCGTGTTTCGACGGAGTTCGACTTGAGGAAATTCCTGCGCGCCGGAACATTGAAATAGAGATTTTTGACTGAGATAGAAGTCCCGTCTGGACATGCACACGCCTCGAGACGTTTTACTTCGGAGCCTTCAATTTCGAGCAAGGTCCCGAGTTCTTCGTCTTTAAGTTTGGTGCGCATTTCTACCTGAGAAACAGCGGCAATGGATGCCATGGCTTCACCACGAAATCCCATAGTTGTGACGGCCCAGAGATCTTCGGCGTCTTTTATTTTGGAGGTTGCATGGCGTGCGAAAGCTAGTCGTGCATCGAGATCGTTCATTCCTGAACCGTTATCGATGACTTGCACTAAAGCTCGTCCGCCATCTCGAATGATCAGTTGAATATGTGTGGCGCCGGCGTCAACGGCATTTTCCATGAGCTCCTTCACGGCGCTGGCGGGGCGTTGAATTACTTCGCCAGCAGCAATCTGATTAGCAACGTGTTCGGGAAGAAGTTTAATGATTTGAGCCATAATTCGGGCGGCAAAGGTAGGGAAGCAGGCTTGGAATTATGGAATTGTTGATAAACTAAAGGTAAAGCGTCGAAGAGGTTTAATCTTTCTACTGAAAATGATAAGTGATGCTAATTTGTGATTTGAAATATTATGGCGCTAGAAATACGATTGCAATTTGTAATTAGGGTCCACTTAAAAACACCTAAAATTTTGATTATGTGAATATTACAATGTTTAATTTTTGATTTGGTGTGCATTATTTGACGAAATTGATCAGATTGTATGCATCACAAATTATTATTTTATTGTTTTCTGAAATTTGGTCTAGCCAGCAACACGCCATCTTCTTGGTTAAAAGTATTTTGAAGTACTATTTGTACGTCATAAAATCCCCTTGTCTCGCATCTGACGTGTTTCTGACTTTTTAAGTAAACCCTATACAGGAATGAATTTATATTTTCGGTAAGTGGCTTAATTCTTGCCTAAAAATTCTAACACTGAAATATTGTTTATGAAACGAATTCTTCCTCTCCTTTTTGCTGTGTCTTTTTTTTTCTCATGTTCTAAAGAGGATAACCCAAGGGTCGAATACCGAGTTAATTCGGGAGGGTCGGCACAGATTGCTTATACTATGGTAACGCCTTCAATTCGCCAAGAAAGTGTGACGGGCAGTTGGAACGTTTCGTTTAGACATTCTAAAGGCGCAAACGTATTCTTATCTGCAATCAATACAGGCTTTGGAACCACAAGTATTTCGGTATATGTGAATAAAGAATTGCTCTTCTCTCAGTCTACTCAAATTCCTGGTGGGTTTATAGAAATTTCAGAGGTGCTTCCATAAATTATGTATTAATTCTCATTCATTTTATATAGAAATTCTTTATCAAAATGGTTTAATAAAACTAAAGATTTGATAAAGAAAAGGTGGGGTTGTGAAGAGTTACGAGCCTGCTTTGAGTAAGACTTCGTATGAGTCGGGTTTTGTTTTCAGCAGAGGCTTTTCTGTATATATGAAAGCTCAGGTTCCAAAGAAGAGTTTTATAGGGCTAACAAGGCCTTCGAAACTGACTTTAATCGATAATACCGATTAAGTAAACTATGGGATTTTTTTAGTTTCATAAGCTATAAAACTTATCATTCTGCCTTTTATAGCAGCCGCCTAGTATTTAGGGTTCAATAAAAACATCTAAAAATTTGATTATGTGAATATTACAATGTTTAATTTTTGATTTGGTGTGCATTATTTGACGAAATTGATCAGATTGTATGCATCACAAATTATTATTTTTATTGTTTTCTAGAATTTGGCTTAGCCAGCAACACGCCATCTGCTTCGTTAA
>Ga0209702_10003142_pt1 | contig 26677 bp, 17 predicted proteins | sample FRY01_FD_187210 | JGI IMG/M metagenome (GOLD analysis project Ga0209702, IMG submission 187210) | Freshwater microbial communities from Lake Fryxell liftoff mats and glacier meltwater in Antarctica - FRY-01 (SPAdes) (version 2) | ecosystem: Environmental > Aquatic > Freshwater > Ice > Glacier... | reverse complement strand
CAAAATCGAGGCCTGGAGCGGCGCATGAAGAATAGTCGTTTGGGGCGATTCAAGCCCATCGCCGACTACGACTGGAATTGGCCGACGAAGGTCGACAGGGCCGCCATTGACGCCCTGTTTGGGCTCGATTTCGCCGAGAAAGGTCGCAACGTCTTGATCGTCGGCGGGATTGGACTCGGCAAGACGATGATCGCAAAGAACATCGCACACGCGGTCATCCAGTCCGGCCGTTCGGTACGCTTCACGACCGCCAGCGCCATGCTCGTGGAGCTCACGAACCAAGACGGCAGCATCGGGCTAAAGCGGGCCTACCGTCGTTACACGAGCCCAAACGTTCTTGTCATCGATGAACTCGGCTACCTCGCCTATGGCGCGCGGCACGCGGACGTCCTGTTTGAGGTCGTCAACCAGCGCTATGAGCTCCAACGACCCATCATCATCACCACGAATCGCGCGTTCAACGACTGGGGTGAGCTCTTCCCCAGCGCCACCTGCGTCGTGCCACTCGTGGATCGTCTCGTCCACCGCTGCGAAGTCGTCCACATCGAAGGTGACTCTTGGCGCCTCAAAGAGGCACGAGGCCGTACGTATTAGTTAATGCTACTCGTCTAGAGCGACGGCCGAAGCGCTACTCGCCGAAATTGAGTGCGTTTCGGCCGTCGTCAACACTAGCCAGACCTTTGCAAACGGTGGCCTCGTGTTCGTCGAGTTCACGGACAACGTGGTCAAGCTCGATCGCCTCGCGGACGTGATGCAGGCTGGTACCGTCATCGGGTTCGACATGAAGGGCACCCTTGAGGAGGGGCGCATCAGCTACCAGTTGCGCGCGGAGGTGATGGTCCCCTTCGTCAACAGCGACCCCCGAGACCGCGGCGCCTTTGATCTCACCAACTTCGACATCGGCGGCAAGCTCGGCCTCAAGCTCTTCGAGTGGGCTTCACTGAACTATGAGATGAAGGTTGTCCGCATGCCGCAGCTTGTGGATGCCTGGCAGGTCCAAAACAACCTCCTCTTGACGTTCAACTACGCGTTTTTCGAATAGAAGAAACGACGCAGCCTAGTACCCAAAGGCCCGGTGAAGCGATTCACCGGGTCTTTTCTTTGGGACCGTCCAAGCCAGTTTGGTCCGGCCCCGCGGTACCCGGCCCGTCGTCGTCGTCTCGGACGTTGGTTGGTCTATGGCCCAAGCGCCGCGATGCCGCCGGGCGACCTTAGGTCAGACGCGCGATATCGCTACGGAAGACGACCACGGTGCGCCAGCCGAGGCCGAGGCTCGAGGTACACAGGCCGGCGGAGAGACCGAACCAGAGACCGCGAGCCCCGAGCCCCCCTTCGAAGGCCAGCAACATGCCGACCAAGAACCCGACCGCCCAATAGGCGCCGAGGGTAATGAGGAGCGGGACCTTGACGTCCCCGACCCCTCTCAGCACCCCCGCGATGACGACCTGCGCCCCGTCAAATAGCTGAAAAAGTGATGCAATCATAAGGAGTTGAACGGACAGCGCCTGGACCTCGGGCTCGTCGTCGGCGCTAAAAAGGGCGGCGAGCGGTTCTGCGAAGACCGCAAAGAGGACCGCGGAGGTCGCCATGACGCCCAACGCCAAAAGGACCGCCACGCCGGCGCGGCGGCGCGCGAGGGCGGAGTCACCGCGCCCGACGGCTTCGCTGACGCGGGCACCGGCCGCGCCCCCGATTCCGGCGGCGAACATGAAGGTCAAGGTCGCGCAGTTTAAAGCAATTTGATGCGCGGCGCCCTCGACCGCGCCGATGCTCGCGGCGATGATCCCGACCGAGGAGAACATCCCGAACTCGGCCGCGAGCTGCAGCGACACGGGCAGTCCGAGATTGAGCAAGCGGCGGGCAGAGGGGGGCGGGCCGAGCCCATCCGCGGGCGTCAGCGCGTCGGGCCGCGACAGGGCGATGGCCCGCGACGCCACGACGAAGAGGATGACCGTCGAGAGCGAGGTCGCGAGGCCCGCCCCGGCGGCCCCAAGTGTGACGACGCCGTCGACCAAGATCGCGTCCGCCGCCGCGTTGACGATGTTGGCTAGGAGCGCCGCGAATAGGAGAGGGCGCGTGCGCTGCTGGCTCTGCAGGACCGCGCGAGCGGCCAGCCAATAGAGGAAGAGGAGGTTCGCGGGTGTCCGCCAGAGGGCATAACTAAAGGCTTGATCGGCGATGGCCGGCTCGACACCGAAGATCTCAGAGAAGTACGCGCCGAGTAACACGAGGGCTGTCAGCGGGATCGACATGATGAGCGTCAGGCGAGCGCCGGTCCGCCACCACGCGAAGGCCCGACCGGCCTCACCCGCGCCCAGAGCCTGCGCGACGAGGGGCTCCAGCGCGAACGCGATGCCCATGCCAAAGACGAGGATGCCGTGGCTAAGCGCGCCGCCGACACCCACGCCCGAGAGATGAACCGCGTCGTAGCGCCCCACAAAGAGGGTGTCGACGACGCTCATGAGGATTATGGCGGCCTGAGCGGTCGCGAGGGGGACCGCAAAGCGCGCCATCGAGCGCATCTCGGAGAGGCGCCCGGGCAGAGGCCCGGCCTTCATCTGGCGTTCATGCGGTGGCTTGGGGCTTGACCATCGCCTGGAGCCGTCCAAGGCTCTCTTCGACCTCGTCGCGAGGCAGATCCCCAACGTCGAGCTCGGCGTCGGTCTTGGCGAGCAGGCGCGTATAGAAACCGACGCCGTGTTCGACCACGCGCGGGTCCGGTCCGATGAGCTTAAGTACCCGGAAGATGGCGTCTTCTGCGCGAGCAAAAGATCCAACGGCCTCGGCGTAGGCGACCTGATTCATTTCAGCCGAAATATAGAGACTGCCCGCCTGCTGGTCTTTGAACTGATTCGCTTCAAGCTGCTGCCAGGCGACATCCGCCGCCTTGCCGGCGGTCTCAAGGGCTTCCACCGATTGCTTGAGCTGATGCTGAACCCGCGCCGTATTAATGTAGACTTCGGCCAGGAGAGGCCGCGCGGCGGCGAGGCCGGCTTCCAAGAGAGGCGTCGCCGCCGCTTGAGCGGCGATGAAGGCCTCAAGCGCGTCCTCGAATCGTTGCAGCTGCGCAAAGATCGTGCCACGGGCCTCAAGCGACGCGGCCATGAAGAGGGCCGCTGATGGCTCACGTGTTTGAGTGAGCAGCAGCTGGCAGCGCGTGTTGTGCTCGAGCGCCTCGGGCAGGTGACCCATGCGCTGCGCCGCGCTCGACAGGTTGAGGTTACTGACGGCGCGAGCGAGGGGGTTGGGACGCCCGCCGAGCGCCTCTTCGCGCTGCCGAAGGGTCTCGGCCTGACCTAAGAACGTGTACGCCGTGGCGAAGTCCTGCTTTCGCAGGCCAACCTGACCGCGCCCCTCGCAGAGGGCCGCGGCGAGCGCGATTCCACGCGGGGACTCGCGAAGAGGCTCTGCGACGGTCATGAGCGCGGCTTCTGCCGCACCGATACGCTCGAGCGCGACATCAAGCTCACCCTTCTCTGCGAGCCCTGAGGCGCCGTTGAGGATCTCGATAATCGGCAGGAACTCTGGTTCGATGGGAGGTTTGGCGTCTTGGCCGGGCTGCTCATTTGATGTCATATCAATCACCGAATCACGTTATCAGTTGCATCTCAACGCATCACGAGACCCTAAGGCCACCGCCGCGTCGCGCAGCGTTCCTAGCGCAGCGCGAATACGCTGACAACGGCTAAGGGCCGCGGCCCCAAGTTCCGCGCGCGCCCGTTCGGCCACGCGTTGGCCCCTAAGTAATCGGAACCGCTGAAAGATCTGCGCTAGGCGGCAACTGCTCGTCGGGAAAACGGGCGCGAATCTCGAGGATGTCGTCGATGCGCCTCAAAAACCCATCGAGCAGCTCGGGGTCAAAGTGCGTACCTCGTCCCTCGCGCATGAGGTCGAGCGAGTGTTCAATCGAGAAGGCTGGCTTATAGATTCGGCGAGTCGTGAGGGCATCGAAGACGTCGGCGATCGCGACGATTCGGCCCGCGAGAGGGATGGCGTCGCCCAGCGTTCCATGAGGATAGCCGGACCCGTCCCACCGTTCATGATGGCAGAGGGCGATATTGGCCGCGATGTCGAGGAGATCGAAGCCCGTCCCGCACAGCGTGCGATGCCCAATGACGGTGTGTTGCTTCATGATCTCGAATTCCGCCGGGGTGTGGCGCCCAGGCTTACGCAAGATGCGATCCGGGATCCCGATCTTGCCGACGTCGTGAAGGGGGCTGGCGACACGGATGAGCTCGACCTCGATACTTGGCAGGCCGGCCTCGGAGGCCAGCAGCGCGGAGTAAGCGCTCATGCGCAAGATGTGGGCCCCCGTCTCTTCGTCGCGGACCTCGCTGGCGATGGACAGGCGCTGAATGATCTCCTCTTGGGCGCGCATCAGGCTGCGATTGCTTCGAGAGAGGAGCTCTAGGGTCTTCCTGAGCTCTTGGGTGCGGGCCTCAATGAGCGTCTCGAGGCTGGCGCGGTGGCGCCGATTTTCGATCTCGAGGCGACGCCGTGCGAACGCGTTCATGAGGACGATCTGGATCTCGGCAGGGCGAAAGGGTTTTAGGACATAGCCGTAGGCGCCCACTTCCAACGCTCGGCGAGCGACGGACGGATCGTCAAGCCCGGACACCATGACGAACGCCACGTCCGGAAAGTCCGTGACGAGAGACGCGACGAAGTCAATTCCGGACCGCCCTGGCAGGCCCACGTCGGCCAACACCAGGACGATGTCGTCTCGCTCGGCGAGCCTGAGCGTCGCCTCTTCCGCGTCGAGCGCGATCGTCGTCGGATAGCCGTACGACTCGACGACGCGGGCCAAGAGCCGCGCGATGGACGCCTCGTCATCGACAATGAGTACACAGTTCATTCGCGGAAACCCCTACCCGACCGACAACCGCGGCGACATATGGGCCGGTGGCCCCAAATTCGGCATTGACTGGCCAGTTGGACAATCATGACATGACCTCGCGCGGTCGGCAAATTCCGTGCGAAACCGGGGAGTCTCGCAGGCTGATGCGGCCGTCGCGATCCAGGCAAGAGATCCTAGGTATGAAAGTCTGCGGGGTAATCGAGAAAGGCCCGCGCCTCGGTGAGCTGTGCCCCGAAAAACGCCTTCTTTCCCATGCCAGCGACCGTCATCACCGCGCGAGCCACGGACATCTCTAGCTTGCCGCCACCAAAGACCGCGATGCGGTTGATCTGCTTTTTGCGGGTGAGCAGCCAGCGCCCAATAATCGCTTGGGCAAGTAGCGGCGCGCTGTGGACTAGGCGCATGTCAACCAGCGCAGACATCATGGTGTCGTGTCCAATCTCGTCCCGGATCTCGTCGATGAGCTTGCACAGCGCGCGCGCGCCATCGTTGGACCCTCGTCCGAAGAAGACGACCAGCATCCGGTGGTTATCATCGATATCGATCTCGACGCGGCGATCGCCGTCAACCCACTGACGTCGGGCGATAATCGTGCGGGCAGCGGTCTCTTGTGTGCTCATCGGGGGGTCCTTGGAAACGCGTCTACAAGCTCGACCAAGAGCATAACACGAGCCACCCCGTTGGCGACACCGTGCCCGGGAGGTCGGCACCGTCTATCCTTTGGTCAAAGTCCGCCGCGAACAAAAGCGCCTCTTCGGGTGGTCTGGCGCCGCTTTCCGCGTTATGGTCGCGCGATAAGCCGGGGGGCCTCATGGACGAGGTGCCCGGCCAAGAGGACAAGGCATGGGGCGGACAGGTCGATGACGCAAGAGCTCTGGGACGGTCGCTACAAGATCGAACGCACCCTTGGCGAAGGCGGGATGGGGCAGGTCGTGATGGCACGGGACGGCGCCCAAGGGGACCGCTACGTGGCGGTCAAGCTCCTGTCTCCGGAACATCGCGATCACACGACCGATTTCATGCGGGAATATTCGATGCAGCGGGGCCTCAATCACCCCGCGATCCCCCTCGTGTATGCCTTCGGTTTCGGCCGGCGGCGCGGACGCGAGGTCCCGTATTTCGTCATGGACTACGTGCGCGGGGTGCCGCTCTCCTCGGCCCTCCTGACGATGACCGATCCCAGCCAAGCCTGGCTATGGATGGTGCAGGTCCTTCGCGGCCTAGACCACACTCACCGCGCCGGCCTCCTGCATCGCGACCTCAAGCCCGGCAACATCATCGTCACGCCGCGCGGGGCTGACGAGGATAACGCCGCGTCCCTCATCGACTTCGGCATCGCGATCAATTTCGACGCGACCCCCGAAGAGCTCTTCATCGGGACCCCCGAGTATAGCGGACCGGACCTCATGGCGGGGGCGCCCTTCGAGGTGCGGCAAGACCTCTACGCCATCGGGCTCTTGCTATACGAAATACTGATGAACCGCCGCCCCTGGCCTGGCGACGACCCGACAGATCTCTACCACAAGCGGATGTACACGCCCTACCCGCCCATCACGAGTCCGCACTGCCCGCCCCGCCTCGCGCGGCTCATCGCGGATCTCCTGCACCCCCGACCGGACCATCGCCCGGAGTCCGCCGCCGTGGTGATCGAGAGACTCTGCGATGCAGTGTTGCTGCGGGTCGGCATCGAGACCTCGCACGCCTTCCATCGTCGCCTCCTCGCCAAACCATTTGAGATGCAAACAGATATGAGGAAGGGCGCCGACGGGTGGCTCGGCCGCACGCGCCCCTCCCGCCCGGTCTTGGTGCTGGAAAACCCGCCCGGGTGGGACGGTCCCGCGGTCGCCCACGGGCTCACCGATGAGGCCGCCGTCGGAGGCGCACGAATCATCCGCTATGCGCTCGAGAGACGCAGGCACCGCCCTCTTGAGGCCATCCGGCCGGCGCTGGAGGTCCTCGGCGCGTTGCGAGAGAAGCGACCAGGTGACGACGGTCTATTCGCGCAGACGGGTGACGACACGCGGCGCGACCTCGCGAGCGCCGCGACCCTGCTGTCCCGCGTGGACGGCCCGACGGTCATCGCGATCGACCATCTCGAGTGGGCGGACTCACCGTCCATTGAGCTTATGCTCGCGGTGCTCACGGGGGCGCGGAATCCGGGCGTGCGGATCATCGCCTCATGGGACCCGACGGCCCCAGCCCAGGCGACGGCCGCCCTCGACAGGCTCCTTCAGGCTGACATCACGACCGTCGTGCGGCGCCCGGCGCTCAGCATCGAGTCGGTCACCGATTGGATCGACGGCGCCCTCGGCAACGAGGCCATCCCCGATGTTGGGATTATGCGCCTTCACGAACGATCCGAGGGCAAACCCGAGCGCGTTCGCGGATTGTTGGCCGAAGAGATGCGGCGCGGGGCACTGCACCGTACGGTCGACGGGTTCGTCTGGCACGGGACGCCGACGGACCACCTCGGCTTTGGCGCCGAGCTGGCCCCCGGCGCGCGTGAGACTTTGGTTGTCCGCGCGGCTGAGATCGACGAACCGGTGCCTGAGTCGGTGGTGCTACTCTTCCTCGATATTACGCCAGACGAGCTCCGGCGCGCGGTGGAGAACCGCGTCTTGGCGACCGAGACCCCGGGGCACTACGCCGGCCACGAGGACATCCGCCTTAGCATCAACCCTAGCGCTGGGGGCGACCCGAGACTCGCTCGCGAGCGCCTCGCGCGCAGCGTGGAACTGGCCATGCCATTCCCCGGACAATCCGAACGCGCGGCCCGCGAATGGCTAAAAGCCGCGCGGCCCCTACGTGCGGCCCCCTGCCTCCTCGCCGCGGCTCAGGACGCGCTGGCCAATGGGCTGCGGGACCAGGGCGACGGCGGCCTGCGAGCCGCTCAGCTGCTCGAGAATGCAGGACGCGTGCTCGAGCGCTGCCGCCAAGGGACCCTCGAGGGGGCCGAATTGGACGCCCTCGAGAGCCTCGAGCGCGAGGTCGACCGTGCCGCTGTGCGACTCGCGCAGGCCAGAGGCCGCCACGAGGACTGGTCACGCGCGGCCGCCAACCTATACCTGCGCGGCCTACAGTCCGGGCACACCGCGACGATTGAGGTCGCCCTCGAGGCCCAGCTTCAGCTCGCCATGGATTTTGGGGATCGGGCCGCCGTCCGCGACCAACTGGCGACCATCCGCGCCGCGAGGGTCAGCGAGGACGGGTCATTGAACGCCTGGGCCGAGGCTTGGCTCGATCACTTCGACGGCAAGCCGGCCGCGGCGACCAAGCGACTGTTGGCCTTCCCGCGAGAGCCCCTCGAACCGCGCCGTCAGCTGCTCTTGTCGCTGCTAGAGGGCGAGATAGCGCTCGACTCGGCCCGCCTTGAGGCCGCCGAGCGAGCCTTCACGCGCGCCTACGCGACGGCCGAGCGCACACGTAACGAGCGCGCGATGTTGCTCGTGCTCCTCGGGCGAGTCCGTCTCTTGCGTCTACAGCACCGCCCGGGCCGGGCGCGCGAGCTCTGTGCCGACGTCGTGCGCCAGCTCGGCGACCGACGCGCCTATCGGCTTGACGGGCGGGTGTCCTTAGAATCCGCGCGGATCCTTATAGCCCTCGGGCGGCCGGACGACGCCCTCGAGTGCTGCGAGCGCGCGAAGACCTTCGCGAGACGGGACAAGGACTACGAGTGTCTCTCTTTAGAGCTCGTCGTGCGCGCCGAAGCCCAGGCCGAGGCGGGCTGCCACGATGCCTGCACCGCGACCCTCAAGGACGCAATGGGCGCTGGTTTCGGTGGGGCACCTCGCCGAACTCGACGAGAGACGGAGCTCCGGGTCATCGAGGCCTCCCTGCGTCACAGCGCGACAACCCAGGCCCGCCGCGCCGCCGACGAGCGAACGCGTGCGACCGAGACGGCTCGGGTTCTGGCGAGCGCGACAGAGGCAGAGGGCTACCGCGATCTCAGCTGTGCGGCGCTCGCGCTCTGCGTTGAAGGCGCGCTGAACGCCAACGCGTGTGAGATGGCCGCCGAATACCTGACCGAGCTTGAGGCCCGCCTGAACCGCTGGGGGGACGTCGGCATCCCGTGGCACACGTTTTGGTACCTACAGAGCGAAGCCGAGAAGGCCAGCGGCGGCGACGGCAAGCGCCCCCTCAAGCTCGCGCGTTCTGCCGTCGCGCGTCTCGGCGCCCTCATCACAGGCGACGATCGAGTCAGCTGGCTCGAGGCTCGACCTCAGGCCAGAGTGCTCGCCCGCGAAAAGAAGCCGGTCGTGAAACCGTAGCGAGAGCCCTCGCCGAAGCCCCAGCCTAAGCGCCCTTCCCCGCGCGCACGAAGGGCACGGAGAAGACTGCGGAGTCCTCTAGGCGGAGCGCCGTCAGCGAGCCACCCCACGTGTAGCCGGTGTCAATCGCCGCGAGGTCTCCTTCGACCCAGAGACCAAGCGACGCCCAGTGCCCGAAGACGATGCGATCCCATCCGCGCGGGCGCGCTGGGTGAGTAAACCAGGGGCGCCCGCCGATCGGTGGATCTTCGGGCCCGGTGGAGCCTGGCATGGCGCGCCCGTCGCCATCGACGAAGCGCAACCGTGTCATCAGCCTGATCGTCGCCGCTGCGCGAGCGATGGCCGGCAGCACGGGACTGAAATCGACGCGGGGCGAATGGAAATAGGTCTCAAGCATTGGCTCGAAATCATTTGAACACAACACATCTCGCGCGCTCGCAGCCTCGCGGCGGACATCCTCGACCGTCCAACCACACGGCATGCCCGCGTGCACGACCGCGACGTCGCCTATTTCAAGGAGCAGATATTGCTGTCGCAACCATGTGAAGAGGGTGTCAGCCTCGGGCGCGGCCACAAGCACCGACAAGGTGTCGTCGTCTTGCCTCTTGGCGACACCAGCGAATCGGGCCAGCGCATAGACGTCGTGATTGCCCAGCGCGACGTCGACGTGCTCGCGCCGCGCGTATAGAAATCGCATGACCTCCAATGAATTTGGCCCACGATTGACGACATCGCCGACAAACGCGAGGCGATCGCGAGCGTCGTTGAACTCCACACGTCGCAACAGCCGCTGAAGTGGTTCAAGATGCCCTTGGAGGTCGCCGACGACGTAGGTTGCCATGCGGGCAGCATAGCAGCCGCTGATCGACGAGGGAAGGTCGCTTCTTCGCGAGAATGGCCGGGCCGACCCGTGTCTTGCCGCTGCGACTGCTTGCCAACGACCTTTCTGATAACCTCCACACGCCCCCGAGACGCCGATCTCTCCAGACGCCCACGAGCGCAAGCTTCGATAGCGAGGTAGCACAATGAGTACAATGAGTTATGACGAATGGCGGGAGATGCTTCGCGGGCGTGACCTCCCCCTCGCCGCGATCGACCTTGAGGCCTTCGACCGCAACGTCGCCTTGGTCGCCAGCCACCTCGGATCCAACCAGCTTAGGCCCGCCACCAAGAGCCTGCGCGTCCCCAAGCTCCTGACCCGCATCGCGGACCGGCTCGGCGCCAAAATAAGCGGTTGGATGCTCTACAGCGCGCGTGAGGCCGAGCTCTTGGCCCACCACGAAGACACCGCCCACCTCGACGACCTCCTCATCGCCTACCCCGTAGCGACGCTCGCCGACGCCGCACGCCTTTTGCGCCTGGCCACGTCCGGCCAGACCATCCGCGCCGTCGTCGACTCGACGGACCATCTCGACCTCTTTCGGCGCGCCATCGACACATCGCCCGGGACATCGCCGCCCCCGACCTTTTCCGTCATCGTGGACATCGACGCCGCCTGGAGGCCTCTGTCGTGGCTCATGGGCCACGACAACGCGCCTCACATGGGAGTCCGCCGCAGCCCCGTGCGAAGCCCCGAAGACGCCGTGACCCTCGCCGAGGCGGCCCGCACAAGGGACCTGCGCGTCTCTGGGATCATGGCCTACGAGGCGCAGGTCGCCGGCATCCGCGATAGGAACCCCGGCTCCCGTCACCTCGACCCCCTCCGGCGGCTCATCAGGCACGCCTCGGCCCCCGACATCGCTGCGCGCCGGGCGGCCATCGTGGCGGCCCTACAGCGAGCCGGCTTTGAGCTAGAGGTGGTCAACGGCGGCGGTAGCGGCAGCCTCTTGTCGACCACTCGGGACCCATCCATCACGGAGGTCACTGCGGGCTCGGGGTTCCTTGGACCTCATCTCTTCTCGGGCTATCGCGGCCTGCCATTTGAGGCCGCCGCATTCTTTGCACTTCCAATCACCCGCTTCCCCGACGCCGACCACATCACATGTAGCTACGGTGGATTCGTCGCGTCAGGCGCGGCCGGCCTGGATCGTGCGCCGATCGTCCACCTGCCGCGAGGCCTCGCGCCGCTCAAGGCCGAGGGCTTCGGAGAGGTCCAGACCCCGCTGCGGCGCCTCGACCTCTGTCGCCGTGACCTCTCACTTGGAGATCCGATCGTCTGCCGTCACGCCAAATCTGGCGAACTCTTTGAGCATTTCAACACAGTGACCTGCCTCTCTGGCGACCACGAGCCCGAGGCCTGGCGGACCTATCGCGGGTTGGGTTTGGCCCCAAGCTAGCCAAAACGACGAAGGGCGCGACGCCCGTTTGAACGGAGGTCGCGCCCTCGGCGGTCATTTTATTGGAAGTGAAACCTTCCCGAGAGACCTAGCTCAGACCTGAAGGCTCCTGCGACGCTGCGCCCACAGGAGCAACATGGCGGCCGCCAAGAACAGCGCGCCCGTCGACGTGTCGCCGCCGCCGCAACCGCTACCCTGCGCCAACAGGCCGTCAATGGGCGTGTCGTCGCAGAGGTCACCGATGCCATCGAGGTCGGCGTCGGCTTGGTCGGTGTTGGGCGTGATGGGGCAGTTATCCTCACGATCGACGATGGTGTCATCGTCGTGATCCAGGCTCTCGGGGTCGACCGGGGCCCGGCACTCGATGGTGTCGGCGTTGCCCGACGGGTCGGTGCCGGTGACCGTATAAGTCACGAAGACCATACCATCTTCGGATGCCGGCGCGTCGTTGACCACGACCAGCACGCCCCGCTCGACGACGACGTCACAGCGCTCGGTGACGACCGCGTCCACGCCGTCCGTCTCGCGGACGCAGCCGACGTTGTCGATGGTCAGCGTCGCGCTGCAGGCGTCTGAAGTCGTCGGGACGAAGGTCGCGACGAGGTCAACCTTTTCGTCCGAGCCGCCACACGTGACCTCAGGCGCGGTCACATCGAGGACCGTCAGCTTCGTCGTGCAGCTGGCCGTCTCGGAGCTGGCGCCCCTCTCGGCCAAGAAGGTCACGAGGGTCTCGCCAATCGGGAAGCCCTCGGTGTCGCTCTCGACATCGACGACCGCCTGGCAGACGTCATCGACGGCCGCTACCAGGGTATCTGGCCACCCGCAGACGTCCGCCGGCGCTTCAACCGTGATCTCCGCCTCGCAGTCGACGACAAAGCCGTCCAGGCCGGTCACATCCACGAAGGTGTCGCAGATCGCCTGGTTGCCGGCGGCGTCAAAGCCCACGACCCGCACATCGGACTCGCCAGGGCCGTAGAAGCCATCGCCAAGCCCAACCCAGGTCACGACCTCGCCGTCGCAGGCGTCCGTGCCGGTAATCCCAAGGTCAACGTCCGCGCCGCAGCTGTCGACTTCACCGGCGGCCGAGACCGCGTCCGGGCACACCAACACGGGCGCCGTCGTGTCGACGACCTCGACGTTGGTCGTGCAGGTCGCGCGGTTGCCGGTGGCATCGATCGCCGTGAAGGTCACGACCGTCACACCGAGCCCGAAGGACTCAGGCGCGTCATTGACAATGACAACCTCCGAGCAGGTGTCGCGAGCCGAGGCCTGGCCAAGGGTCACGGTCGCGCCGCCGAGGGCGCATTCCACGTTGGACACCGCGTCGGGGCAGGTGACCGTCGGTGCCACGCGGTCCTCGTCACAGAGGACGCAACCGGTGATGAAGGGATAGTCGCAGATCCCCGTCGCGGGGTTGCACATGCCGGCCTCTTCACACTCGGCCGGCGCGCCACAGGTCGCCGCGTCGCCGTCGCAGATGCCCTGCATGCAGGTATCAGCGAGGGTACAGCCGTTACCGTCGCTACAAGCCGTGCCATCGGCCAACGGCTCGGCATAGCAGCCTGTATCGGCGTCACAAAAGTCGGAGGTGCAAGGATTCCCGTCGTCGCAGGCGCGGACACGGATCGGCAGACACTGGCCGGTCTGGCAGGACGCGGCGAGCGCGCACAGGCCGCCGTCACACACGATGCCGTCGTCGTCCGCGAGACACTCGCCTCCGACCTCGACGCCCTGAACGCAGGCGCTTGTCGTGCCGATCTGGCACTCGACACAGCTGGCGGTCAAGCCAACGTAGCCGTCATCGGCGCTCCCGTTGCAGTCGTCGTCAACGCGATCACAGTCATCGTCGCTAGCCGCCGGCTGCCCGGGGGCGCAATCGTCGACCAACTCGGCATCGACGCAGCTCAGCGAACCGGTGTCCGCACAGGCACCCACGCCGCATGTCGTCGGCTCGGAGGCGATGTTGTTGTCGGCCACACCGTCGCAGTCATTGTCCTCGCCGTCGCAGACCTCTTCCGTGCAGGTACGGCAGTCCACGGTCGCGGAGTTATTGGTGTTATCGCACTCGGGCAAGAGGCTCCCTGCTTCCTGTGAGCCACCGTCATCATTGATGACCAGCCAGATGGTCGCGGCGGGTCCAGTCAGGGCGAGGGCCTCAAAACGCGCGCTCTGCCCCGGCCCGATCGGCAACGAGCCGGACACCAGCACCGCATCGCCGAGGGTGCCCACGAGGCTGGTCGTTCCCTGCTCTGGATCATTTGTATATAAAGCGATCGGTGTCGCCGCGGTCAGCTGCGCGTCACCGGCGTTCTCAATGGTAAACGCGATACGCATCTCGGTGTTCTCGAGCAGGCAGCTCTCGTCGGCGAGGGCCACGAGGTCGGTCACGCGGCCGTCGATCGCGGCCACCGTCCGTCCGCTGTTGACCCGTAGATCGAGGGGCGAGACCTGGGCCAACGCGATGTTCAGCGGGCGCCGCGCGGTCCCCTCGGGGATGCGCGAGTTGCGAGCTTGGGCGACCGGGTAGACGCGGCCGGCGTCGTCGATGGCGCCGGGCACGAAGATGCTCTGGTTCCAGAGGCGCCGCGCCTCGCGCCAGGGGGCCGTGGCAGACTCAAAGATGCGCAGGCGGGCCCCGCCGCCAGAGCCACAGACGACCGCGATATTGGCGGCGCCGTCGCCATTGACGTCCGCGATCGCGGGGCCTTCGTTCATCGTCGCGCTGGGGCAATCAAAGCTCGCGTAATTTCGGCTGGTTTGATTGACGCCGGCCGGCGCGGAGGCCATCGGTCCGCCGTACATGACACGCATCGCCGTCTCGTCGCGATAGGCCATCTCGAGGGTGCCGTCGCCGTTGAAGTCGAAGACCGAGACCGACGTCGAGCCAGAGTGGTCGGAGGTATCGAGAGTCCAAAGAGGGCTCAGGCTGGCGACATTGACGGCGTACAGCTTGAAGCTACGAGTGACGATGAGGTCCGGCAGTCGAGCCGCAGAGCCGTTCGAGAGGCCGTCGTCCGCGAGGTCTTCATCCCAGACATCGGCGATGGAGACGGGTGAAGAACCATGAAAACCGACGCCCGGGAGGTTCCAAGTACGCAGCAGAGCGCCGCTGGCTGGGTCATAGGCATAGAGATTGCCACCCGGCGCGGCCCCGTGCACGACGACATCCTCGTCGCCGTCGCCGTCGAGATCGGCGACAGACACGAAGCCGTCGCCGAAACCGCCAACTTCACTTAATGTGTTTATATCAAAGCGCTTTGTCATCGACATCGCCGCGAGATCGACCGAGTAAACTTGGCCGGCGACGATGAGCTCAGGTCCGTCGCACTCGGCATCACCGCCGCAGTGGGCGGCGTTCAGGACGTCGGACACGGCCGAGATCGGGCCCTGGGAGTTAGAGCCCGAGGGATGGCAGCCGTGCCTCGCGGCCTCGTCGACATCGCGGTCCGCATCAAAGATCTTGGTAATACAATCAGTACAGGCCGTCGTGAGATCGGCCGGATAGGTCCAGATCTCATTGCCATAGAAGATCTCCGGCTTGCCGTCGGCGTTGAAGTCCGCGACGCCGAGACCCAATCCCGAGCCCACGTTTCCATTGCAATTGTATACAGTCTCGGTCGTGGCCGAGTAGTTGAGAACCCACGCACCGTCCACAAAATCGGCGATGATCATCCGATTCGCGAGGGGGTTGGCCAGCGCGCCGGCGCGCTGGTGGATGAGCGCGATCACCTCGAGCTCAGGGTCCGCGTCGAGGTTAGCGAGCACAAACCCGTCACCCCGGTCACCGTCAATGGCGATCGTTGATTTCACCAGCAAGGTCTTTCCGTCCAACACGTCGATACGCGCTGGGGACAGGCGAGCTGCGAGTACTTCGGTCTCGCCATCGGCATCGACGTCGCCGATGACCGGCCAGAAGAGGTCCTCGTAGACAGCATCCGTTTGAGCTGCGAGCTTGATGGTGAAGGCCCCCGGCTCGACAGGCGCCGTGCAGGTCAGCGCGCCTGGCTGGCACGCCGGATCGTAGACGTCGACGTAGCCGTTGAGGTCATTGTCCCAGAGGTCATCACAGACCTCGAAGCAGACCTCGGCGGGGTCGGCCCCTTCGTCGGTTGCGCAGAAGGCGCTGTCGTCGGACGCGAAGTTTTCACCAAAGGCCAGCAGCGCGTCGACCGAATAGGCGCCCGGCGTCAAGCCCGTCACGGGCTCGACGCAGGTCCACGCGGCGGCCGCGACCGTGGCGGAACAGGCAAAGACCCCCGCGGGGCCAACGATCTGAACAGCGACCGTCGCACCGTCCGGCGCGTTCGCGCTTCCGCTGGGCGTCACTTCCCCGCCGACGACGACCGCGGTGGGCGTGTTGATGGTCACCGCCAAGTCAAGACGGACTCTATAGAGGGGGGATGGGCTCTGCGGCAGACCGAGCTGGATCGAGCAGCCGCCGGCCCAACCGGGGGAGTCCTCGCGGATGGCGTCGCGGCGAAAGCCACAGTCGGTCCCTGCGACGTTCGGGCTATCGATGACGTGAAGGCCAATGGACTGCGAGCCGGCGACATAGATGCGGCCGTCCGGGCCAAGGCGCCCGTCACCGAAATAGTAGCGCGAGGTGCCGACGCTCAGTCTGGTGTAAGTCCCCGTCCCGAAATCGTATTGATAGTAGTGTCCAAGATTGTCGTTCGCGGTCAGGACGGCGAAGTAAAACTTCGTGCCATCTGGCGAGAAGACGCCGCCGTAGTATTCGCGATTCGCGACGTTCGCTGGGCGCGGGTCATTGATGACCGTGCGATTCGAGAGCGCGCCGGTGAGGGGGTTGAAGTCCCACACCGCGATGTCACCGCCGTCGTTGCCCGACATGACGAGGCGGTTATTCTGGTGAGAGACCGCGAACAAACTCCAACCGTTGGTCCAGACGCTGAGGCCCGAGTCGACGACGACTACATCTGACAGGCCGCTTGAAGTGACCTCCATGACATAGATGCTGGAGAGCCCCGACACGAGGAGCCAATAATCGACGCCGTTGACGTGCGGCACGACGATCATGCCCTCTCGGCCGGCATTGGCCGCCAGGGCGACAGTCCCCTGGTCGCCGACCAACGTTGGGGCAGAGCCCGTGACGTCGAAGCGCGCGTATTGCAAGCTGGACGACTGCTGCGAGTTATGCCCAAACACATAAACAATACCTGGACTTCCAGGCACTGGCACGATGGCCCCGGCGTGCATTGAGGACGCGTCGCCCTGAAGCCCTGTGTGAACGACCGTCCCGTCGGAGCCGTAGACGTCATTGCCGTTTGAATACAGCAAGAGCGCGCCCGTGATGGGGTCGGAGAACGAGGTGCAGCCCTCGCCCGCGTTGATGGCAGGGTCGACAGACAGCGTGTACGCCGTGGCGTCGGCGTTCCAGGCCATGCGACAGCCGACGCCGAAGGTCCAAGTGTCCGCGTGCCGCGAGCGCTCTTGAGCTTGGGCGCCCTGTTCCAAGATAGAAAAGATGAGCCCGACTGATGCTAGGCAGAGGGGCAATAGACTTTGTCTTTGCATGGTATAAAAACCTTCAAAATGGAGATGCAGGATGGGTCTGGGTTCAGTCTAGTAAGTCGGTGCATTCCGACTCAAGGTCAACTTTACCTACCGTCCATTTCGGGCGGAGGCGGGGGGGGTAGCGTCACCGAGGCCCTGTACGAACGCGTCCCAAGCTGGCTTCGCGATCATGCCGGCGGCCGTCTTGCGGAAGAGCCCCCACTGCCCCTCCATGGCCGAGAGGACGTCGACGCTGCAGAGCCACGGCCCAAACGGCGAGGAGTCGCAAGGGATAGGGGTGTCGCCGAGGGCCATCGACGCGGTCCATGCCGGGTAGGCGAAGATGGCGCGGTCAGAGTCCTTAAAGAACAGAAAGCCCTTAAAGGCGTTGTCCGTGGCGGCGCGCGCCGATGCGGCTTCAAAGAGGCGCGCCACGAAACGCCGCTGGGCGTCCTCGTCCCCGTCGAAGGTGGCCCAGCCGACCTCACCCAAGATCGTCGCAGGGCGATGCCCGAAGACCGCCGCGAAGGCGTCAGTGGCCTCCATGGCGCGTTCTAGGGCGCGGTCGGCGGCGATCACCGGGTCGGCGCGGAGGACGCGGCGGGATGCCGGTTCGACATGGATGGCACCATCTTCATTGCTATACCATGGGGTTGTCCAGGAGCCGGGGTAGGTGTCGACGTAGATCACGCGGTCCGCCCAGGCTGCGGCGCCCAGCGCGGTCTTGAGGGCTTCCAAGAAGATGGGGACTGGCGTGACGATGGGCGGTTTTTCGCCCGCGTCGTCCTCTTGAAAGGGGTCGCGCTGCTCAACGTCGAGATAGAGGCTGATCGCGACCTCCGGGACGAGGGCCGCGTCGACGCCATCGGCGATTTGCGCGTCTCGCGTGGCTTCGGCGGCGATGAGAGACGCCGCGAGGAGACGGTGGACGGCGGGCTCGTCTACGATGAAGCGGTCCCGCGGGCAGCAGGTTCCGGCTTGGCAGGAGGCCCTCTCGATAGCTTCGGCGAAGGTGAAGATCGCGGCCGCCGTGCCCTGTCCGGCTCCATTCTGATGGGCGCCGTCTTGCAGCGGGTGGTTCGATTCGTTTTGAGGTGAGATGACCTGAATCAGCGGACGACCGAGCCGGACATTGATGCGGGTGGCGGCCGCGACAGCCTCGGCGATGAGGCGCGCGTAGGTCTCTGGTGTGACATCGATCTCGCCGTTGGCGACGCAGCTGGTCGTACCACCGAGACTTCTTTTGAATACATAGTGGATCTTGAGCCCCGCCGGCCAGGCCTCAGGACCAGTGCCCGGAAAGAGACGCCGAATCGTGTCGCCGACGCGCTGCTCCATCTGGGTCTCAAGGGCGCTAAAGTCGCAGTCGCAGGCCGTGGCATCGCAGGCGCAGGCGCAGGTCGAGACGCACGGATAGTTTGGTCCACCTGCGGCGCAGGCCTCAGCGCTGTCGCAGCCTGCTTTGACGAGGAGGGGGCGAGTCCCCTGATATATCTTTAGCTCAAACGATTGCACCTCAAACAATGCTCGAAGAGTCTCACGATAGGGCTCCATTGCGGCCGAGGACGAGCCATCGAGACTGATCCCCGCGTGGGCATGCGACGCGAGCGGTGTCACGTCGGTGGCGAGGTCGATATCAATGAGGACATCGCCCACCCAATGGCGTTGTCGCGCGGCCGATTCACCGGTCAATGCGAGTGTGAAAGACCCAAGGGCGGCGCTCTCTCTTTCGTCAAAAACATCAATAGTTACATCGATTTGCGAAGGGCCTGGGCGCCACGCGACGAGATGCCCAGGGAAGACCGCGGTGCCGGGTCTTAGAGCCCAGCCAATCGCGTTCGTTGGCGTGGCGGCGGACCCGGCCTCGTCCCCGGGCGCCGGGATGCGGTAAAGCGCCGCCTCAGCACCGACATGCCACGTGAGTCCGGCGAAGTCGGGACCGGTCGTTGGCTGGGTCGTGATGCGAAGGTAGAGGTTGCGCTCTTTCGGGGCCGACGCGCTGAGGGCCACGCGGGAGATAGTCGCCGCGAGCCCCGTCTCGACGGGTGGCGGCGTATCGACAAGGGGCCCCTCATCAAGCGGTGGCTGGGTCGTCACATCGGAGTCGGCTCCTTCGGCGGCCGTGTCGGCCTCGGCGTCGTCGCCGGTGAGATCCAACTGCGCGACCACCTCGAGCTGGACTAGGTCCTCTAACGCGACATCTCCGTCCACTGCGTCCGCTGCCGCATCGAGGGCAGTGGTGTCGGCCGCTGGTTCTGCCAACGGGGTCGTGCCTTGGCACGCCCCTAAAATGGCCCAAAAACCGCAAATTATGACCGCAGTCCGCACATGTACCTTCTTTGTGGTTCCAAACAGGCCCTTTCGCCTTGAGGACCCGAGCTCGTCTCTACACAGGCCCCCGCGCCGACGCAAGGTGCTACCGGTGCGCGAAGGGACCTTGTCGACCGCCGCGGGCGGTGATAGCCTGACCCGATGAACGCCATGAAACACTCAATTTTTATCGCTTTTTGCCTCAACGCCGCGGCCTGTGGCAAGACCACCGAGGCGCCAGCCACCGACGCACCCGCAGCCGCACCCGAGACCCCAGCCGAGGTCGCGCCGCCAACACCCACCGTCGAGGTGGTTGTGGACACACCGCCAGAAGTGGTTGTCGTAGCCCCGTCATTGGCGCCCCCCGACGGTGGCGGGCTCAACGGGCTCAGCATCCGCTACTTTGAGGCCTTTAAGGGTTGGGTCGACGCCGCCTCCAAGGACGGCGCGCGCTACGTCGCGTTGGCTTCGTCCGAGGTCTCCAACGCCGCCAGTGCCGCCTTCGATGAAGACCGCGGCGCCGGCGACGAGTGCCGCAGCGGCTGGCTCTGGCTCGAGGTCATTGAGGGCGCCGACAAGACCCTTGGCGAGATCACAGTCGAGCGTTTCGCCGGTGATTGTTGCGGTGCCAATGAATGCGAGCGCACCACCGAAGGCCAGCACCTTCACTTCCTGCGATCTGTCGCAAAGAAAGACTGGGCGGCCGTCGCGGCTCACGTCCCCGACGAGGGCGCCATCACCTTTGTAAACAACACACCTGACGGCGAGAAACGCAAGACCACCGGCCGCACCGCGGTCGCCGCCGGCGAGGCCGATATTGCCGGTTGTGGCCCCCTCATGAGCCGCCCATCTTGCGATGAGGCGATCGGCGAGGACGGCGCCTTCACGTGCCGCTGCGACGCTGGCGGCTATCATGTGACCTATGCCTACCAGATGCCGACCTCCAAGCGGGGCCTCGCGACGGTGACCCTCATCAGCGCCGACGAGCACTGACCTCATGCGGCAGACTCCGCCGCGTACCCGCACAACCGACGGACATCTATGCAATTTCCCGCCATCTACTTCATCCTCGCCGCGCTCGTCGCCTTGGCCGGGTGCGGCGATGACGCGAAGCCAGGCAAGATGGCGCCGGACCTGCTGACGGGCTTGCCGACCGGGGACGTACAGGCGCCACGAGACGTGCCCGCCGACGCCGCGACCACGCCCGAGACTAGTTCGCCTGATATCGCATCACCGGCCGATGTCCAGACCGCGACCGACGTCGCCGCCGACACCCAGACGGACACCGGCCCGCCCGTCGACGACCGGCCGAACGCGGCGACCTGCGTGGTGCCGTCGCTAATCGCCGACTACGTGAGCCCCCTGCCCCCCTCGCCCTATGCCGCGTGGCAGGCCGCCGACAGCTGCCTTCTCGGGCGCCACGATGTCATCATCATCTTCGGGTGCCCCTCGCGGGACGACGGCGGGTTCTCCACCTGCCAACGTGAGAGGGTGCGTCTCGCGATGCTGTTCTACGAGGCCCGCCTCGCCCCGCGCTTCATCGTGACGGGTGGGGCCGTCCACACCGAGCATGTCGAGGCCGAGGCCCTCGCGGCGCTGCTAAGAGAGCGCGGGATCGCCAGCCAAGACATCTATTTAGAACCCCAAGCCCAGCACACCGACGAAAACCTCTACTACTCGACGCGGATCATGGAAGAAAATGGTTGGACCTCAGCCGTCGTCGTGTCCGAAGATCCGGGCCACCTCTTGATGACAGGTCTCTGCGACAGCAACTGTTGCGTGGACCTAGGGCGCATGACCTTGCGCCAGTTCGAGGTCGCCCAGGGCCTCTTCGTGAAAGCCGGTCACTATGTACTCAACGCATTTTCGACCCCAAACACGCCGGAAGAGTGCCAGCACATCACCAATCGCCTGCTGTGCCTCACGCAATCCGGTCGCAAGGCCTGCCGCGCGAACTTCCAGCTGACCGACTAGAAGTCCGGCCCACTAGGCCCCGCGCGCCGAGTTCTCTTGTGACCGCCTACGAACTGCGCGACACTCCCCGCGGCGACGAGGCCTGTCCTCGCGTCGTCACATACATGCAACACCAAGGAGTCCATATGTCCATCTTTACACGCCGTCTCGGCGCCTTGGCTCTCTCCGGCCTCTTCGCAGCTACCGCGATGGCTTGCGACAAGAAAGACCCAGCGCCCGCCGCCCCCGCTGAAGGCGCCGCCGAAGCTGCAGCTCCGACGACGGCCGCCCTAGCCCCGATGGTCGAGGGCTACGATAAGGTCCGCGCCGCCCTCGCCGACGACGACCTCGCCGCCGCGAAGACCGCCGCGACCGCCTACAAGGCCATCGTGACAACCGAGGACGCGGACGCGCCCGGGATCGCCGCTGGCCTCGACGCCATCGTCGCCGCCCCCGAGATCGAGGCCGCCCGCGACGGCTTCAGCACCCTGTCCGAGGGCTACATCAAGTTCCTCGTCGCCCACCCCGAGCTGAAGACGGGCCTCATCGCCTACCGCTGCCCCATGGCGCGCGGCTTCAAGAAGTGGGTCCAGACCGAAAAGAAGATGATGAACCCCTACATGGGCAAGGCGATGCTCGAGTGTGGTGGTGACACTGACCTCGCCCCGTAAAGCCTCGCGAGATACACGCCTGAGGCCGTAAACTCCCCCGACGGATTTCGGTGTGCATTCCTGCGTTCCTGTGGTCTGCGACGGCGCGGTTCGATATCGGGGAAACCCGAACGGCCGCGGCGGTCGCGCTGGTGCGCGCGAAAAACCCAAGGAATTCAAAATTGTTGTGTCGAGGCGAAGGCGCTCAGGCCCTAAGAAGACCGCGCTCAGCGAGGACGTCGCAGGTGTGTGAGCGTGGCTCGACGCAGATCCTGACAGCGGCCGGCAGAGGGTCATGAGCGAACCCATACCGGCCACGTCGGAGGACCTTGGGGTCGGCTACCGCGAGCTCCTGTCGGGCAACCGAAACTTCCGGCTGCTGTGGCTCGGGACGGTCATAAGCCTCTTTGGCGATTGGTTTAATACCATCGCCCTCTACACCCTCGTGACGATCCTGACGGGCTCACCGCTGGCCGTCGGCCTCGTCGAGGCGCTGAAGCTGTCGGGCTTCGCCATCGCGTCGATCCCCGCGGGGATCCTCGCTGATCGCTTCGACCGCAGGCGCCTCATGCTTACCGCGGACTTACTCCGCGCAGCGCTGGTGCCCCTCTTCCTCTTCGTCGATTCGGCCGACGACCTGCCGCTGTTATATCTGTTGATCATCGGCCAGATCGCCCTCGGCGCCCTCTTCGACCCAGCCTTTCGCGCCTTAACACCAAACCTCGTCGACAAGCGCGAGCTCCTGACCGCCAACACCCTCTTGGCGGCCACCTGGTCCACGCTGTTAGCGGTCGGCGCCTCGGTCGGTGGTATCGCCGCCGCGGGCCTCGGCCTCGATGCAGTTTTCATCATTGATGCGGCTACTTACCTCGTCTCAGCGGGCATCATCGCGGGCATCAAGACCCCCACGGCCGCGCGCCAGGCCGGGGCCGCCGCCCTCTCGCCGGCGCGGCCCCGAGGTCGCCAGACCTCCCTCGTCGTGCAGGCCCTTGACACCGCACGCGTCGACCTCGTTGAGGGCTTCGCGTGGCTAAAGGCCAACCCATTTGTCCTCAAGCTCACGATGGCCAAGACCGCCTGGGCCGTCGGCGGCGCGGCGCTGGTCTACTTCCTCACACAGCTTGGCCCCGTCCTGACACCCGCGGACACCGCCCTCGGCATCGGCCTCCTCTATGCCGCGCGCGGCCTCGGCACGGGCATCGGCCCCATCCTATCCCGCGCCGTCTTCCGTAGGCGCGAGCGTTGGGCGATCATCTCTGCGTTCTCCATCGCGATCTCGGGCGTCAGCTACGCCCTGATCGCCGTCATGGGCGCGACCTTCTGGGTCGTGATCCCTATTATTATCGCGCACATGGCCAGCGGCGCCAACTGGGTCCTGTCGACCGTCCTGCTGCAAGAGCTAGTCCCCGACCGCGTCCGAGGCCGCGTCTTCTCCGTCGAGCTGATGGTCCTGACCGGCGTCGAGGCCGTCGTCATCCTGGGGGCCGCGACCCTGCTTGAGGCGAAGGTCGTGTCTCTCTTCGAAGCATTTGTCATATTCGCCGCGCTGCAGTTCGCGTCCGGGATCGCCTATGCGATGTGGGTGGGCTGGCGACCGAGGTTGCCGACCTCTCCGCGCTCCTGAGTGGTGGCCACTTTGAAGCTACCGGCCCTCCGAAAAGAAGGCCGGATTACACTTTCGAAACAGGTTCTTACGCGTCTCCGAGCCGAATGCGTTTCACCGCAAAGCTGGCGCCAACGTCCCCTGCGATGTTGTCCAGATCGACTATGTTGCACAATCCGGACAACAGCGGCCTCGAGTCAGGTGGCCCTTGGCGCGGCCTTTGAGAGCACTCTCGCGGGAACGACACCAAGACGCGCGCGCAGGTCCGTGAGCGGCGTCTCCCACAACAATTCCCAAGGCAGGGCGCAGAGCGGGCGCGCATCACAACCGCGCCGATAGCCCTCGCGGACGCGTTTGATCACCTGCGGATCGCGGAGCCCCCACCGCAACGCACCGACAGTCGACAGGATCAAGGGTCCGGGCGAGCGTATCTGCCCATAAGTAAAGGCCTGCAGTGCTAGCTCGTCGACAACATCGGTGCCGTAGCCGGTCACGACGTGCCACAGATCGTGGGATTGACGCAGGCGCTGGATCAAGAAGGCGACCTCGGGCGGCACCCCCTCAGGCGACTGGAAGACATCGGGGCTGAGGCCGTTTTCCCGCATGTGGCGCGCGAACGCCACGCCGAGGGTGTCGGCAGGCAGGGACGCTAGGTGATCGAAGTCGATCGAGCGCGAGTCGAGCGCGGGCTTCTCGGCCATAAGGCGTGGGCCGTCGGGTTCGGCCGCAAAACGCCTCAGCACGTCTGGAAGACTGCCGGCGTTGAGAGAGACGTAGAGCAAGAAGACCTGGGTCGTGTCATCGGGATCGCGCAGGAGGCGCCCGAGTGCCTGGGTCGCGATGCGGAGCCGCGGCGCGAGGCGACCGGAGATCGCGACGGCGACGGCTTCTGCTTCGGTGGGGTTTGCTTTCGAGCGGAACGCGTTCATGGTCTTAGCCTAACACGGCCCGAAAAGAATTGGGTTTCGTAAGGTCCTGCGCGGGCCAAATTTGATACAACTTCGGACGACGCCGCATTTAAGACGTAGGTATCGAAGCACGATGGACCGGGAAGACCGCATGAGCAAACGACATTCAGAAGACTGGTTCGGAGACTGGCGCGACCACTGGTGGAATCAAGACTTCGTGGCGCTGCTGGGCCAGCGCTTTGGCCTCAAAGCGGTCATGGACGCGCTGGATGTGGGCTCGGGCCAAGGCCACTGGGGCAGCGTCCTGCTGCCCCACCTAGACCCCGCCGCGACCATCGTCGGCGTGGACCGCGAGCCCAGCTGGGTCGAGACCGCGACCCAGCGCGCCCTCAGCCGTGGCTGCGAGGCCCGTCTAAGCTACGTTCAGGGGACAGCCGAGGCCCTGCCCTTCCCGGACAACAGCTTCGATTTGGTGACCTGCCAGACCGTGCTGATGCACCTCCCCGACCCGTCGGCCGGGCTGGTCGAGATGGTCCGCGTGGCCCGGCCAGGCGGGTTAGTCCTGTGCGTCGAGCCCAATAACCTCGCCAACAGCGTCTGCGGCATCGACCCAACCCTCACCACTGACGAGGTCGTCACGCTCTTCGAGATGGAGCTCCGCACGCAGCGCGGCAAAGCGGCCCTCGGCGAGGGCTACAACTCGCTGGGTGACGCCGTCCCCGGACTCATGCAGGGGGTGGGCCTCACCGACATCGCGATCTACACGTCCGACAAGGCCATCCCGATGCTTCCCCCGTATGCCACCGAGGAAGCGCAGGCGATGGTCGCCGAGTGTCGCCAGATGGCCGATAGCCAGCGCTGGTTCGGCGACGAGGCCCTCTGCCGGCGCTACTGGATCGCCGGCGGCGGCGCCCCCGAGGTTTGGCCCGAGCGGTGGGCCCTTCGCATGCGGACCCAGCGCACGACCGTCACGCGCATCGACGCCGGTGAGCTGGCCTCGGCCGGGGGCTCGATGGCCTACATCGTCGGGGGCCGGAAACCTCAGGACCCGGCGTGACCAGCCCAGCCGCCCCCATGGCCATCCTCCCGCGTGACACAACACATCCGACACGATAGAACCCGCCCGCGATATCGCGCCAAATACAAGCTACTCAAAGGATTTCGAATGACGACGATCGAGACGCACTTCCTAAAGCAGGTCATCGACAACCACACCGCGGACATGACCGGTCGAGTCGTCGCCATCACCGGCACGACCAGCGGCACCGGCTTCGTACTGGCGCGTGAGGCCGCCAAACGCGGCGCGCACGTCTTGCTGTTGAACCGAGCCAGCGCCCGCGCCGACGCGTCATTGGCGACCCTCAAAGCCGAGGTCCCCACGGGCCGGTTCGAGGCCATCACCTGCGATCTTCAGGACTTCGCCAGCGTCCGCGCGGCCATCACCAAGATCAACGAAAAACACACGCGCCTCGACGTGCTTTGCAATAACGCCGGGGTCATGGCCCTACCCGACGTCGCGACCAAAGACGGCTACGACGTCCAGATGCAGACCAACTGCCTGTCGCACTTCCTCTTGACCAGCGGCCTCTTTCAGCTGCTGCGAGCCAGCGACGACGGCCGCGTCGTCAACCACAGCTCGGGCGCGCGCCTCGGCGCCCCGCTGGACGCGCGCTACTTCGGCAAGCACGGCGGCGACCTCGGCGGCGACGGCACCGAGGCCGAGAACTTCAGCTTCTCAGGCCCTCGCTGGGAGCGATACCACCAGACAAAGCTCGCCAACTGTTGCTTCACCTACGGCCTCAAAGCCAAGCTCGAGGCGCTGGGTATCACGAGCATCAAAGCCATCGTCGCCCACCCGGGCCTCGCCGCAACCAGCCTGCAAGCCACCAGCGCCGAGACCGGCGGCATGGATATGAACGCCCCCTTTATGAAGACGGCCCAGAGCCAAGAAGACGGCGCCCTCGGCATCATCCGAGGCTGCATGGACCCGACGGCCGCGGCGGGTGACTTCTTCGGGCCCGAGGGCTGGACGGGCTTTCCAAAGAAGCTGCCGCCCGAGCCCCTCCTCTTCGACCCGCAAAACGTCCAAGTCAACTGGCAGGGGTGTGAGGCTGCGGTGGGGGAGTTCCGGTTTTGAGAGTGGGGCGGATAGTCCACGCCGTGACCCGAAAACGTGAATTGCCCGCGAACGCGGTCGGTATCATCGAGATCACCAGCACTATTGAAACACTCATAGGTAATTCCTTAAGCAGCTTTTTCATGCAATTTCAGTCGGTTGCTGAACAGTCCTGAGCCCTGGTAAGAGCCTTCCCGTCGCCCTGCCACGTTTGGGATGAG